>Ga0207419_1000568_pt1 | contig 31850 bp, 29 predicted proteins | sample ElkSloMetagenome_4_FD_184723 | JGI IMG/M metagenome (GOLD analysis project Ga0207419, IMG submission 184723) | Hot spring microbial communities from Elkhorn Slough, Monterey Bay, USA - MD2A (version 2) | ecosystem: Environmental > Aquatic > Marine > Intertidal zone > Estuary: Microbial mat ... | reverse complement strand
ACCTACTATCGGTTGCATTGATGGTGGCACTAGTACCTCATCGATTACATGTACAATCCCGTTATCATAATCTACATCAGGTGTTGATACTGATGCCTCAAAGCCAGAACCTGGATTAAGTGTTACATTACCTCCACTAACGGTAATATTTAAGCTTTCACCACCTAAAGTATTAACATCCTGATCCGGTGCTAAATCTGTTGATGCAATGGGGCCGGCTGAAGCTTGCACCACATGATATTCTAATACATCTACCAATACGTCTTGTGGTATATCTTCAAGGCTTGACTGACCTATTGCAGCTAAAAAATCAGTAAACGCCTGATTGGTAGGAGCAAAGATGGTCAAGTTGTCTGCTGAAGTGACAGTTGAAGCTATTCCAGCTTCGGTTAAAGCATCAACTAAAACAGTTAAGCCTGCATTGTTGGCAACATCTACTAATCCTGGATCAGCTACCGGTGGTGGTTGGGGATCATCATCATCACCGCAACTCGCAATAAAGATAATTAAACTAAATAATACAGAAATTTTTAATACATCTGCTAGTCGTTTAAAAATAAATTCTTTTTTCATGTTTTTAACTTTTGGTTTTTAAAATAAACTTTCATATAAAAGGATTTGGGGTGGGAATTGATTAGACCTTTATCCTTCAAGCTCATAATTAGAGGATTGAATTGTAGTAAAATTGGAGTGGATTGATGTGGGGGTTATATGAAATCATTAATTTATATACGCACAAATGGATATTTGTACAGGTGCCAGCTTAGTTGAGTGGTCGATAGTTTTCATCACAAGTGTAAAAGGGTATACCAGGCGGGTTTTTCTATTGGATTATTACTATATAAGGTGCTCTCAGTAATGATGCTCATTTTTATTTAATTATACTTTGCTATAACTTTGAATGCTATGGAATTAACAAAAAGGAGAAGAAGACTATCTGTTCAGGAATATGTTGATGGAATACTTGCCGGCAACCGGGTGATATTGAGTAAGGCGATCAGTGTGATCGAAAGTTTCCTGCCCAGCGATAATGAACTAGCCGAAAAAATACTGGAAAAGGTAGTTCCTCAAGCAGGCAAATCAATTCGTGTTGGTATCACTGGTGTGCCCGGTGTAGGCAAAAGTACATTTATAGAAGCATTTGGAAAACACATAACATCTTTAAATAAGAAATTGGCAGTATTGACTGTTGACCCCAGTAGTCAGCGATCGAAAGGAAGTATATTGGGTGATAAAACAAGAATGGTAGACCTTGCTACCGATCCGTTGGCTTATATCCGGCCTTCTGCTTCTGGCTCTGCACTTGGTGGGGTGAGTAATAAAACCAGGGAGTCAATGTTGCTTTGCGAGGCGGCTGGCTACGAAGTTATTTTTATCGAAACGGTAGGAGTGGGGCAATCTGAAACTACTGTATATGGAATGGTAGATTTTTTTCTTTTATTAATGTTGGCCGGGGCAGGTGACGAATTGCAGGGTATAAAAAAAGGTATAATGGAAATGGCGGATGCCATAGCCATTACTAAAGCTGATGGAGATAACTTTAGGCATGCGCAGCGGGCAAAAATGGAATATCAAAATGCCCTGCATCTTTTCCCATTACCCGCAACCGGCTGGAACCCTCGGGTGCTTACTTGTTCGGCAGTTGATAAAAAAGGATTGAGAGCCATATGGAATACCATTGAAGATCATCATCAAAAGATGTTTAGTAAAGGTTTTTTTGAAAGAAAGCGTCAGATGCAAAATGTTGACTGGATGCATGAAACTATCAGGCATATTCTGGAGCGAAAATTTTATACCAATCAGAATATTAAAAATCAAATTGGTGATGTTGAATTAAAAGTTGCTAATCAGCAGGTAGCGGCTACTTTGGCAGCTAAACAATTATTAGAACAATACCAAAATGGCAATTAATTCCCATTGTATTATTAAACTGGCTTCAGGCTTCCTTTGATTTCCTCTCTCATTTATTTGTAGTTCTCCAGCTTTATTCTCTGGTGGCTTCAAATTCATACCTGAAAGAAACTTTTTATCAATAATTAATCAAAGCCAGGCCTTATTATAGCCCTCCTTTTGTCAATAAATAATATTAATCCAATGAATAAGATTATTTTGGAACTATAAAAATATAGTATAATTTTTAAAATTGTTATTATATATATCTCAAGTGTTCATAATATAAATAATTGTATAAATATTATCTTTATTATTGAACCTTATATTTTGTTGAGATGTTGTCTGATTACTATTATTTCAGTCTAGTTTTTATTCACCATTTAACTTTTTCAGCTATGAGCATTATTAGATATCACCAGCACCAGATCATCATCAATTATTTATTCATGAAGGTAAACAGTAAAATCCCCAATCTTCATATAGAAGACTTGAACAACTTCCTTGATGAAAAAGGATGGAAAATATATGACATCAAAGCTATGGTGAACGATATAAAAGTTTGGCAAGATGAAAAGAGGTCTGTTTTAGTTTGATTATTTTATGTAGCCAGTCGGCTGGCAAAATAATCATCAGTATATGATACTACTACTGTGCCAGAACTACTTTTTTTTGTATAGTTCCTTTTTTTGTAGTAATTCTAAATAGGTAGATGCCAGCCTTTGCATTAAAAGTCACCACATTATTTTGATGATTAATGCTCAAGCGCTGGCCTTGCAAGTTGAGTACTTCAATATTCAAAATTGGTAATTTGCTATCTACAACAAACCTGCCATTGCCCGGGTTAGGGTAAATATTAATGGTAGCATGATTAACAACAGGATCTTCATTGGAGGTAATAATTACCGGACCAAGCACGGGCCGCATCATCATACTTCCTTTTTTTATCTGGAAATTCTTTTCCCAGGTACCGGATGCATTCACAGAGAAATACAAATTTTCATGACTATCGGTATTTGCATCCAATCCTATGGCTACATAATTATCAATTTGTTGTTGATACCCGATGTAAAAAGTATCCTCTACTACAGCAAATCCTGAAAAATTGAAGCGTTGAAATTCATTTAACCCGGTAGTTTGCCCCAGGGGAAATGTTTGACTGAATAGTTGAGACTGAGGGCTGTTATCTAAGCTGGATAACACGAAAAATCGCATGGATAATGCATTGGAATTATTGAAGTAATTGGGCAAATATATATCAATGCCGGTGATGGTATCAGGCTCCGGGAGTATATATTTATAAGCTACCCGGCCATTTTTCTTATCTATACCCATGGCAAACTCGGCTGTGCCATCGTCGTAAGCATAAAAATCGCTGATGGTTTGAAAATTTCTGATCGTGTCGTTTTGCTTTAATTTTCGCAAAGGATCAGAATTGTCATCTTCCGAATCAATAAAAATATATGTTCGTAAATTAAAAGTGTCTTTATTGTAAGCAGCTAACGAGGTATAGTCAAACTTACTACCTGTTAAGTCACGCCTTTCAAGTTCCTGAGGTAGGTTAGGTTCGTTAATGCCAATATTAGAACTTACTGTATCAAGATTTATAAAAGTATCCTGATCTTGCAAATCTACGGCTATCCAGTAAGCGTGAGATTGGTTAGGTTCATTGCTTAAATTTTTATAGCCAAAAGAAACGTTATCAATCAACTGATCCCCATATTGTAATAAGTGGTGGATAGGTACGGAATAATAGTTTTTGAATAGAGAGGTGGGGCGAGAATACAATGCACGATCAAAATAGGTAGTATCTACTGCAGTTCTTCCTTTGTCTAAATAAATATAGTCCAGTAGCCAGGTGTCATAGCTAAAAGCAGTATTGCCAAAAACCTGAAAACGCATTTGAAAATTATTGTGGAAAAAAGTTATAGAGTCGCCAAATCTGGTAAAATCTCTGATTTGGATAGGGGTTATTTGCCTGAATTCAGTAACTTTTAATGTATCTCCCTGGCTAGACCATAAGGTATGCCAGCTATTGTTACTTGCTTTCAACTGTAATCGTATCGAATCTTCTATTTCAGGTTTGTCTCCCAAGCCCTGCGGCTGGTAGAAAAAGCTCAAATAAACACTGCTTCTTTCCGCTTCAGGTACTGCTTCCAAATCTATTGGCCGTGACAGTAATTCATCACCTAATCCTTTATCAGTAATTTTATTAGAATATGGCTGCCCGGTAATGTTTATTCCATCCATCACGGCTACATTTATAGTAGGGGGAAGCACACCGTAAGAATCGCTGATCAAGACTTGCCCATTGTCTATCCATTTTGTAGTATCTAATAAAATGTAAGTATTAGAAAAGTCATCCCAAAAAGGCAAATGCAGCGGATCAGATTCCATAGTTCTTGCTTGAAGGCCAATAGGGGCAGCATAAGATGCCTGAGGAGGCAAATAATCAGGAACATAATTTAGCTGAGCATAAGCTATACTATTGAATAGTATAAAAAAGATGAATAAAAATTGTTTTCTATTGTCCTGAATCATACGGTCTGGTAGCATCTTGATCTACACTTAACGTATCGGTTTCGTTTAAATTGCCAATCCATAAATCCACAAGTTGACCACTTCTTACTTCTGAACCGGCTTCCGGGTTTTGCTCCATAATTAAACCGGTAAACTCAGGGTCTACATCTTGATTTAAAATACTTCCCATTTGCAGTCGAAGGCCCAATATGTACACTTTTGCATCTCCATATTCCATGGCAATCAGATCAGGCATGTCAAAAGCCTGAGAGCCATAGCCATCGCCCACCACCAGGTCAATTTTTGCTCCTTGTGGCACAAAATCACCTTGTTGTATGGGTTCTCCCTGATACAATTGCTTAAGCACAGCATTCTGCGCCAAGTCAGGCACATAATCAATTTCTCCGATTTTTAATCCCATGTCCCGCAAGGTATTTTCAGCATTTACCAGTGAGCGGTCATTGAGATTGGGCATACTTACCAAGGGAGGTTTACGAGCATTAAGCGTAAGGTAAACTTTTCTATTGATTTTAACTTGCGATCCGGCTTTTGGATGTTGATTGAGAATAGTAAGGGCGGGATATTTTTCGTCAAAGCTCGAATCGCTCCGTACCTGATACCTTAAATCTCGCGAGGTTAAAAATTCATCTATTTCTTCATACGACATTCCAACCAGGTTGGGCAAAGTAATGGTTTCGCCGTGGTTGGTTGTACTAGGTAAATAAGCATAAAAGAATATAATCAATAATAAAATGATGATTCCAATTATAATGCCCAGGTGAATAAGGTATTCTTTAATGTTAGATGCTTTTAATTTCATGTCTTGCTTAATAATATCTGCGGCAAATATATTTCATTTAATTAAACTTCACCAAAAACGTGTCAATTCTAAAAATCGTATGGCTGATTATTTTTTCGTGAAACACAATAAAATTAGATTTTTTTTTCTAAATTTATACGCACCGGTTTCTTAACTATGTAGCAAAAGAATTATTATTGAGTTTAAAAATGATGTGGCAAAAATGAAAAAACGATGTCTGTCATTAGAAGATATTGAAACTGATGTACTTATCCTGCAAAAACAAATAGAAAACGTAGATGCTAATATAGAGCTTATCAATCACTATTATGTAAAAGATAGCCTATTCTACTTGCAAAACCCGGAGAATCGGTTACCTGATTTTATGCTTCTGGATATTAAATTACCTGATGGAGATGCATTTGAAGTTTTAGATTTTTTAAAAAGTAAGAATCTTGGTAATATTCCTGTTTTTATAATAACAAGTTCGATTTTTACTGAATGTAAAGAAAAAGCATTGACCTATACAAATGTTGTTGATTATTATCAAAAGCCATTTAATAGAAGTGTACTCGAAAATATAAAGCAACATCTCCTTCAGCACAATTTTATTTCTGCTGATACTTAATTAATTAATTCTTTTCTAATTTTCACCTGTGCAATACATGAAATAAATTAGATGGTCGTTAGTGGCGTATGAACAGTAAGATTTTAATTATACTTTTTATATCGTTGGCCAGCCAATATCATATTTGTGCTCAAGACGTAGTAAAAACCTGGTACGACCCGGATAAAACCATGTTGAGGGAAAAGTATTTGATTCTTGATGGTGATAGTAGTAAAATTGATGGAGAATATTTACGATATCATCAAGATGGTTCTCTGGCAACGCAAGGTGTTTTTGAGAAGGGAATAAAAAAAGGTGTTTTCACGGAATATTATCCCAATGGCCAGGTTTCCCGCACCATGATATTTGAAAATGACCTCCGTGATGGTCCCGTAAAGGCGTACGATCAGGAGGGAACATTATTACAAGAAGCCTCTTTTCAGCGCGATACTTTACAAGGTACGCTTACGATATATTTTCCCGATGGTAATTTAAAAAGCATTTCTGAATTTAAAAAAGGTATGCCTGATGGCATAGTTAAAGAATATTATGCTAATGGTAACATAAAGCAATCCATAGAATATAAAAATGGCAAACCAAATGGAATTACCAAAACTTTTTATGAAAATGAGAAAGTACATACCGAAGCTAATTTTGTTAATGGAGAACTAAACGGCTATTTTAAAACTTACTATCGAAATGGCCAATTAGAAACAGAATACGCTAACCAAAAAGGCAACAAGAATGGAGAGTTTAGTACTTATAATCAAGAAGGCCAATTGATATTGGCTGGTAATTTTTTGAATGGCCAATTGGAAGGTGAAAATATCGGCTATTTTGATGACGGTGGTTTGAAGCATGAGTTTTATTACGAAAACGGTAAAAAAATCGGGCTTAATAAAGAATATCATCCCAATGGAGCAATTAAAAGTAAAATAAGATACAGCAATGAAGAACTGGATCAAGCCATTAAAACGTATTTTGATAATGGCAAATTGGCTACTCAGCAACAATTGACCGCCGGTGAACCTATAGGCAAATGGATTGAATACCACCGCAATGGAGAAGAAAAAGTCATTTCCATTTATGAAAATGGTCGGTTGCAAGGTGAGCAAATTACCAAAAGTGATCAGGGCAAGGTGATTAAAAGAGAACCTTACGTGAATGGCATTCTAAGAGGGATGGTAAAAAAATATGATGATGAAGGTAATTTGGTAAGTGAAACTACCTACAGTAGTAATAAGAAGCATGGCAAATTCGTGTCTTATCATATTAATGGTGAAATTGCCGAAGAGGGAAAATTTGCCGGTGATAAAAAGGGTGGTGTTTGGAAACAATACGATCGATCGGGCAAGCTAATAAAATCTGAAGAATACAGAAACGGGAAAATATTAACAAAAACAAACCAATAAATTTTTTTTTGCTCTAGTTTTGCACCTTTACAAAATTTAGGAAAGGTTATTTTTTTGATGGAGGCTATTCAGAAAACCAACTTTACATTGCCTGGACAATCCAGGTTTTATCAAGGAAAAGTAAGAGACGTATACGAATTGGCAGATAAGCTGGTAATGGTGGCCACTGATCGTATTTCGGCTTTTGATGTGGTGCTCCCAAGGGCTATACCCTACAAAGGTCAGGTGCTCAATCAGATTGCTGCCAGATTTTTAGAGGCTACTGCCGATGTGGTACCTAATTGGGTGCTCTATGTGCCCGATCCTAATGTGACCATTGGGCATAAATGTAAAACGTACCCGGTAGAGATGGTGGTACGGGGCTATTTAGCTGGTCATGCCTGGCGCGAATACAAAGAGGGAAAGCGTATACTTTGTGGAGTTTCATTGCCGGATGGGTTAAAAGAAAATGATAAATTGCCTGAGCCAATAATTACTCCTACCACCAAAGCCTCAAGTGGTCACGATCAGGATATTTCACGAGAGGAAATTGTAAAGCAAGGCATGGTATCTGCAAAAGAATATGAGCAGTTGGAATCTTATTCTCTTCAATTATTCGAAAGAGGCACAAGTATGGCTGCTGCACAAGATCTGATTTTGGTGGATACCAAGTATGAGTTTGGTCAAAAAGATGGCCACATTCTGCTAATTGATGAAATTCATACACCTGATTCTTCCCGATATTTTTACCAGCAAGGTTATGCCGGGCGACAAGCCAATGGCGAACCTCAAAAGCAATTAAGTAAAGAGTTCGTACGGCAGTGGCTCATTTCTAATGGATTTCAAGGAAAAGATGGGCAACAGGTACCAGAAATGACCGATGATGTAGTAGCCTCAATTAGCAATCGGTACATAGAATTATTTGAAAAAGTTACCGGCAGTAATTTTGTAAAAGATGATGCTACAGACATGAGCAGTAGAATCTATCAAAACATAATAAAGAATATATAAGTTGTAATTCACATTCAAACAAATAGTTGATATGAAATTTTCATCGGACAAACAAGAAAAATATTTACTACTTAATTTAGAAGAAGAAAAATTGGATACTACCATAGCACCAGATTTAAAATCGGAATTTGTGACAGCAAGCGCTGAAGGTGTACCCAATATGATCGTTAATTTGGGAAATGTAAAATACATAGACTCTTCCGGATTAAGTGCATTATTGGTAGGTAATCGAGTATTTTCTGACAACAACGGAGCTTTCATTCTTGCTAAACCAACGGAGCACGTAATGAAGCTTATCAAGATTTCTCAATTAGATAATGTATTAAACATATTGCCTACCTCAGAGGAGGCAGTAGATGCAGTTTTTATGCATGAATTAGAAAGAGATTTTAAGCAAGATGATGAAGCAGAAGATTAATTTTTCTTACTGAAATAAAGCACGTTGACATTTATACTTAAAATATTAGGTTCAAATTCTGCTGCTCCTGCCCACAATAGACATCAAACTTCTCAATTGCTTAATATTCAAAATCAATTGTTCTTGGTTGATTGTGGGGAAGGAACGCAACTGCAATTGGCAAAATACCATGTAAAAATTAACCGTATCAATAATATTTTTATTAGTCATTTACATGGCGATCATTTTTTTGGTTTGATGGGATTGATTTCTACCATGCACTTATTTGGCAGGAAAAAAAAGTTGAATATTTTTGGTCCTCCGGGCTTAGCCGAAATTATCACCCTGCAGTTACGCTATTCGGAATCTAATCTTAATTTTAAGATCAATATGCATGAGCTGCAAAATGCTACACCGGCTGTAATATTTGAAAATGAATTTATGACAGTGGAAAATATTCCACTTTCTCACCGGGTGTTTTGCAATGGATTTTTATTTAAAGAAAAACCCAAGCCCAGGAAGATAAATAAGGATTTGCTACCGGAAAATTTCTCACTAAAAAACATCGTGAAATTAAAAAAGGGGGAAGATATTGTAGATGACAAGGGCAAAGTACTCTATAAAAATGAAGCGTTAACATTGCCTCCTAAAAAATCTCATAGTTATGCTTATTGTTCAGATACAAAATATAGAGAAGAGATTTTACCACAAATCAAGCAGGTAGATTTACTTTATCATGAATCTACCTTTATGAACGATATGCTTGACAGAGCAAAACAAACTTTTCACTCCACTGCCCATCAAGCAGCTATTATCGCCACCAAAGCCCAGGCATCTCAATTAATTTTGGGGCATTATTCGGTACGTTACAAAGATTTGACCCCTTTACTACAAGAAGCACAGGCAATTTTTCCCAATGCTGTTTTGGGAAAAGAGGGAGAAGATATAGTTTTAGCAAAATAAAACTTAAAATGAGTCAACCCACGATCGAAAATAAAAAAACCAATCTATTTTTAATCTTAAGCGGAGTGTTTCTGACCAATGCCATTCTTGCCGAAATGATTGGGGTTAAGCTTTTTTCATTAGAAGGTACCATGGGTTTACCACCAGCTGAAATACCCATACTTGGATACATATTGGATTTTAGCCTTACCGCTGGTGTGGTGATATGGCCTGTTGTTTTTATAACCACGGATGTAATTAACGAATATTTTGGTAAAGAAGGGGTTAAGAAAATTAGTTTTATAACGGCTGGACTAATAGCCTACGCTTTTCTGGTGATTTGGATTGTAACTGAATTGCCACCCGCGCAGTTTTGGCTTGATGTGAACAAGCAAACTGACCGGCCAAATTTTGATATTGACTATGCTTTTGCCAAGGTGTACCGGCAGGGTCTTGGAATTATAGTGGGTTCTTTGGTCGCCTTTTTAATAGCTCAATTAATGGATGTTTATGTCTTTCAAAAGTTAAGGCATATTACCAAAGGCAAGATGATTTGGCTACGGGCAACAGGCTCTACTTTAATTTCCCAATTGGTAGATAGCTTTGTAGTGTTGGTAATTGCCTTCTATGTATTTGGCAATTGGCCTATTGTACAAGTGTTGGCAGTAGGAGTTAAAAATTATATTTATAAATTTGCAATAGCCATCTTAATTACACCTGTAATTTATCTGGTTCATTACTTGATCGATAGGTATTTGGGTAAAGAACAAGCAGATTTATTAACCAATAAAGCTAGCCAAAATCGCTCCTTTTTTTAATTTAAATGTAACTTTTTACGGTTTCAGCTGTATATATATAAAGTAAACATAATTTTTTTTAACTACAAAAACAGCTTAAAACATGAAAATGGTAAAAGATAATTCATTAGGAAATCTTATTGACAACTATTCTACGCTGTTGAAATACAAGTTGGGAATTGAAAAGCCAAAAAAGAACAAGAATAACACTGGATTAATAATTTCATTAATTAGTGCTGCTTTAGCAGCCGCTGGTAGTGTATTATTACTTACAGGTAAAGATGGTAAGAAAAATAGAGAATGGCTTTCTTTCCAGGCTAAAAACGTTTCAGACAAAACAGCCAATGGCTTTAATGAAAGCGTTAGTTATCTTAACGACGTAACTAAAAAGCAAATAAAGGAAATATCTAAATAAGATTTCTGTCAAAATTGATTCAGCTTCTTCTATAGGAGCTGAATCAATTTTATTTTTTAATTCATCGCTACACTAGCCATTCAAGTTAAATGTAAATTTACATTTAAAAATCGCTTCCTCCGTATCTCCGCTTATTAAAACCCATTATTTATTATACGAAATTATCATCCACATCCAGTTCATCCAAACTTAATACTTCGTTAGTTTTTCTCCAATTTTTTTCAAACCTGATAATATTCCCATACATATTTCGCCGAGGTAGCTAAATAAGGTTAGATAGCGTGTAGCAAGCTGGTTTTTTTATCTTCAACTTTAATGAAGTGCCTAATTGTATTTACATGACGTATTATCTATAGTAAATTTCTGCTTTGCATAAATCCCGGTATACTAATTGTGATTAAAAAGTAGTTTGGATTAATAGAGGTTTTATTTAATAAAAAATTTATAATTTTGGAAGTATGAAAAGCGTATTGCTCACAGTATTGATTTTTACAGGAACAAACCTTCTGGCTCAACCTGTTGAATTAAAGAAGACCAAGATTTCTGATGATATTTCCATTGAGTTACCCACTAGGTTTTCACCTTTGACTAACCAGGAAATAAATCAAAAATTTATATCTTATAGAAAACCCTTAGCCGTATATGGCGATGAAGCCAGGGTAGTAGACTTTGGTGTAAATGTATCTTTTACTAGTTGGGGTAATGAAGACTTATCACTAATGAAACAATTTTTCAAGTCGAGTATACTTAATTTGTATGATACGGTGGTAATGCTCAACGAAGGCATGGAAGAGATCAATGGAGTGCAGTACGCTGTTTTCGAGTTTGTATCATCGGTAAGAGGAGAAGAAAATTCATTTGTACATGACGATACTATAAGTAAATATACTTATTTGCAATACGCGTTAGTAAATGGTAAAACTTTATTGTTTAATATATCTTGTCCGGCACGAGCCCGCGGTAAATGGGCACCTGTGGCCCATGAGATGATGCATAGCATTAAGATCAAAAAGTCTTTTTAATTCAATGAACTTATCAGTACATTCCGATGAGCATTTTATGCAACAAGCTTTGCAGCAAGCTCAAATAGCTTATGAAAAAGGAGAAGTACCTGTGGGAGCCGTAGTAGTTTGTAAAAATAGAATTATCGCAAGAGCTTACAATCAAACTGAACTATTAGCAGACCCCACCGCGCATGCTGAGATGGTTGCCCTTACTTCTGCCACAAATTTTTTAGGTGGCAAATATTTAAATGAATGCACACTATATGTTACGCTTGAACCATGCACCATGTGCGGTGGAGCTTTGTATTGGGCTCAACTTGGGAAATTGGTGTATGGTGCCACCGATGAGAAAAGAGGATATAAACGATTGAATGAAAACATATTACACCCCAAAACAGTTACAAAATCAGGCATTATGAATGTCGAATGCAAGCAACTACTCGACATTTTTTTTCACAACCTAAGAGATTAAATTTTTATTGTTAACACTTAAATTTTACTAAAATTATGGCATTTGAATTACCTGCGTTGCCTTACGCGAGCAACGCCCTGGAACCCCATATTGATGCAAGAACTATGGAAATTCATCATGGTAAACATCATGGCGGATATGTAAACAAGTTAAATGGAGCGGTATCCGATACTGACGCTCAAGGCAAATCGCTTGAAGATTTAATGAAAAACGTGAGTAAGTATCCCGGAGCTGTTAGAAATAACGGAGGCGGTCATTATAATCACTCATTGTTCTGGACAATTTTATCTCCCAATGGAGGCGGTAGTCCTTCCGGTTCATTAGCTGACGCGATCGATAAAAAATTTGGTTCTTTTGATAAATTTAAAGAAGAATTTTCATCAGCAGCGGCTACCCGATTTGGTTCTGGCTGGGCTTGGTTAATAGTTACTGATAGCGGAGACCTGGAAGTTTGTTCTACTCCAAATCAAGACAACCCGGTAATGGATGTTGCAGATTGCAAAGGAACGCCTATTTTAGGTCTTGATGTATGGGAGCACGCCTATTACTTAAAGTACCAAAACCTGCGTCCGGAATATGTAAAAGCTTTCTGGAATGTAGTAAACTGGGAAGAAGTAAGCAAAAAGTACGAAAGCGCAAAATAAGCAATAAAATTTTTAGCATAAAAAAACCTGTCACTGACTTGACAGGTTTTTTTTATGCTTTTTGAATCCGGTGTAATAAAATATTTTAATTTATATATTTTTCTTGATAATTACCTCATGCTTTTTTTTAACTAAACACTCAAAAATAATTTGGCTCTTAACCATTTGATTATCAAATCATTACTTACAGATATTTAGAACATATTGTATAATAAATTGTATTTTGAGAGGAATAATTAAAACTATTTGGTAAATTTGTTCAATAAAGTATATTCTCAAAAGGTAAATATTGGTTACCTTTTTAATTTAAATGGAATATAACGACATGTAAGAAATTAAGCTTTTTTAAAAGATTTAAAGTGTTATGATTAATTTAAATGGTTTTTTGGTTCGTTTTATTACCTTTTTAATTTTAATATTACCAATAGGATTCAATTTTTTCTTGTTTACTGAAGCTCAGGCAGTTAGAACAATCAATAATAAATATAATACCAATTATAATTTAATAGACTACAATAAATATTTTGATGCAACGTCCTCATTGTCAAGTACTTTTAATGCGAGTGCGGCCCTCTTTTCAGGTATTGATCTTGAAATGAAGCAAATCAATGTAAACCATAAAAAAGTGGCAATTAAGGATCAATTTAAATTGAATTATCATATTGAAAATAAAGATGGTAATTATAAAGGATCTGCTTACATGGGAGTTTATTTTTCTAAAGATCAAATACTGGATAATTCCGATATAAATGTAAAATATATAAATCTTGCTATTGATGACAAAAATATTTCAGGTAATGTTTATTTCAATGTGCCTAGCATGCCTGAAGGAGATTATTATTTGCTTGCTAAAATTGATGATCAATGGGGGTCTTCTGTTATAAATGAGGAAAATGAAAATAATAATGTGTCCTCACTAAATAAACCAATGGAAATTATTTCAAACCCCAACGATATAAAAGCAGAGATTACCAATGTAAATGCCGACTATAATTACCTGGTTGTAAATTATACGCTATCAAATTTAACTGAATTTGGAGTAGGTGCTTGGGATGCAAAGATATATATATCTACAGACCAAGAAATTGATGATGAAGATCAAGTAGTAGCAAGTCTCAATAAGAATAAAAAGGAAACATACATTCATCCATACAGTAGCTTAGGTTTACACATCAATGAGGTTTATCTCTTCCCTTCTGAATATTTGCCAGTTGGTGATCATTATATAATCCTAGAATTTAATGCAAGTCAAACATTGCCGGAAATTGATTATGATAATAATATTGCTATTAGTAATAAATTTACGATCCAACCCTATTCATTATCGCTAAAAATAGAAGACGTTAAGACTAGTGATGAAATTTTATCATCAGATAATAAAATTCCTTTTACCGTGGATTGGATGAATGATGGATCTAACGATATTGATGGTTTGTACTTCGATCTAAAAATTAAAATTTCACAAGATGGTAATGCTAAAGAATATATAGAAGAGCAATGGGTATGGCTTGCCGAAGCAGAGTCTGAAACAATTGATATGGAAATAGATATGCCATCATGGATAAGTGGGGGAGATGCCAAAGTCACTTTTAGTTCAGATTATACCAATAACTTTGAAAAAAGCATAACCATCATTCCTGATTTATTACCTGCTATTATTAATTTAGAAAACCTGAGTCAGGTGTATGACGGGTCAGAAAAAGAAGTAAGTTATAACACTAACCCGGCAGGATTGGATGTAAAAGTCACCTATAACAAAAGCAGCGATCTTCCAATTGCCGCGGGTAAATACGACGTTTTCGCTGAAATAAATGATAATGAGTATCAAGGTGAGGCCAGTGCTACTTTCGAAATTACCAAAGCAACAGCATCTATCCAGTTTACTTTGAATAGTGTAAAATATGATGGAACACCCAAGGAAATTGAGGTCACTACCCAACCGGAAAACCTGGATTATATAATTACCTACAATGGACAGCAGGACTTACCAATTAATGCTGGTGAATATGCGGTAAACGTGGAAATAACTGACGAAAACTATCAAGGTACTGCCACCACACAGTTCAATATTTTACCTAAAGAGGTTTCCGTTTCCTTTTCAGGTTTAGAATACACTTACGATGGTGAAACTAAATCCGCAATAATTAATACTACCCCAGAAGATTTAGATTTTTCTATATTTTATTATGATATAGATACAATAGAAAGCACACCAGAAAAAGCTGGCAGTTATTTAGTAAAAGTGGTTAGTAATGAAAGCAATTATGTATTCACAGCCTGGTCTACGTTAACTATTTATAAAGCAGATGTTCAATTTACAATTGCCTCAGCTCCATCCGATTATGATGGTAGTACAAAAGAAGCTATTGTAATTTCAAACCCATCAGCGATAAGTCATCAGGTGATTTATTACGATAAAGATACTGCTGAAACTACACCTGTAAATGCCGGCGATTATTTGGTTAAGGTGATATCGGATGACGCTAATTATGAGGGTGAGCAATGGGGTTTGTTAACTATAAATGCTATTCAAGCATTTATTAACACTAGTTATCATACATTTACTTATAACGCGAATGAGCCCATAATAAATTATACCTCAGCGCCGGCGGGATTAAACATTAACTATGAATATTTCACTTTAGATACCGTTGCAACAGATGCTATTGATGTAGGCAAATACCTTGTAAAAGCCACTATAAATGATCAAAATTATTATGGAGAAGCTTGGGATGGTTTAACTATTGAAGCTGTAACCATAGATTTTTCGTTCGCAAATACTAAAACCAGCTATACTGGTCAAGAGTTGGCAGTCAATGTAATACCCTCATTAGCAGGAATTGACTATGAAGTATCATACTGGCAAGAAAATATTGAGGTAGACCCTGTAAGCGTTGGCCAATATGATGTTAAAGTAAGAGCAATGGATGATAATTATCATGGTAGTGCCGAAACAACTTTTACAATAGAGCCTGCTACGGTAGCATTCCTCTTCTCCAATTTGGAACAAGAATATTCGGGAAACTTTATTAATGTATCGGTAGCTAGCAATCCTGCAAATGTTAACTTTACTTTGCAATACTACGATTTAGATACAATTGCCACTCAGCCCTTCGAAGCTGGAGAATATTTAGTAAAAGCTATTAGTGATGATAGTAATTATATAGGTTCATCTTGGGGAAAGTTAATCATTGCACCAACCGTTGCAGAAATTGTGTTTAATGAATTGCAACATACATTTGACGGCACTGCAAAACAAGCTTCGGTATATACCGATCCGGCAGGTTTAAATCTGAAGGTAATGTATGATGGTAAAGAGGGGCTTCCCGTCGAGGCAGGTATTTACGAAATTACGGCATCTGTAAATGATAAAAGTTTTCAAGGTGAAGAAAAAGCATACCTGGAAATAGAAAAGGCAAGCGCTGAAATTTTTGTTGGTAATCTCAATTTCTCTAATGATGTACCTACTATTGAGGTAACTACTATGCCTGCAGGTCTTCACTATGAAGTATGGTATGTAAATGAAGGAGATACAACCGATATAGTTCCTGCAAATCCTGGTGCTTATACTGTGATTATTGATGTTGTAGATCAAAACTATCAAGCAAGCATATCTAAAACGATGGTAATTACTGGCACTGAGGATCAATTGGAGACTATCTTCAATGTTTATCCCAACCCGGCATCTGATGTAATTTCACTTAGCATATTTGAAGATGATATGCAAGTGCAAGTTCTTGATTTCAATGGTAAACTCATAAAAAGCTGGAGGTTGAATCAAAATCAGCCATTAGATATATCATTTATCAAGAATGGCACCTACATACTCCGGGTAAAAACGAAGCAGAAACAATTTACCGAAAGGTTGATAATATTATAAGATAGGCTCATAGTTTTTATTAATTAGTTAAAAGAAAAAGCAATGCTGATACATTGCTTTTTCTTTTAAACACTTACTGTTTTTTGTAGTTAAGCAGTTATATTTTTTACATTAATCACCAAAAATAAAGAATACCAATGGCCACAGTAGAATCTAAAATGATATCATTAGGAACTTTGGCACCTGAATTTAATCTTGTTGATGTACATATAAATCAAAAGCGGTCTTTTGAAACATTAAAAGGAGATCAGGCAACCGTAATCATGTTTATTTGTAATCACTGTCCATATGTTAAACACATCATTGATGGGGTAGTAGAGGTAGCTAACGAATTTCTCGATGAAGGAATATCTTTTATAGCCATAAGTAGCAATGATATAGAAAAACATCCGGATGATTCTCCTGAAAATATGCACGAGTTTGCTGAAGCTCATAACTTTCCCTTTCCTTATTTATTTGATGAAACGCAGGAAATAGCTCATGAATACGACGCTGCTTGCACCCCTGATTTTTATGTTTTTGATGATGAAGATAAATTGGTTTACAGGGGACAATTTGATGAATCGAGACCTAAAAATGATGAACCAGTTACAGGTAAGGATTTAAGAAACGCTTTAAGTAATATTTTGAATGGACTTCCTGTAAATCCTGAGCAAAAGCCAAGCATTGGATGTAATATCAAATGGAAGCAATAAAACTTAGCAAGAAACCACAACGTATTTAATTGGTTTTTTGATCAATTTAATACGTTGGGCTTTCACCACGTCAATTTTAGTAAGGTAAAGCAAAGCGGACTTTTATCCGTCAGACAAGAATAATACTTTGATTATTCTTGTATTTGATAATCTATTACAAAAACTCCATCGAAAATACCTGAAGAACGAAGTAATTCGCCAAATTTTTTATGTTCCGGGTGAGGTAAATAGTTATCTCTTGCCTCCTCATTAGTAAAAGTAAGCAAATACACATGCGTAAAGTCTTGATTGAGGTTTTCCGGACTATTATTTTCTCCTGTTTCAAAAGACACAATACCTGGAACTTTGTCTTTTAAAGCCCGAAAAGCATCAGTAATTTCTTTTATCTGACTTTCTGTCGCTTCAGGCTTGTATTTGAAAACCACCACGTGTCTTACATAATCGCTCTTGTCTGTTTCACAACCCATTGTAAATCCCAATATGATGAATAATACCAGTATAAAATTTTTCTTCATTTTTTAGCAGTTAGTTTTATTATAAGAGTAAAGTTAATGGGAATATAGGGATATAGCATCCTTACTCAATTTTAATGTCGTTAAGTTTTTTATTGTAGATAATTGTTTGATTTCGAATTTGAAAACTTATAAGGTCCTTTTCCTTGGTAAAATGAATGTTAGGTAATTCCGGCTGGTCAGTTAGCCAAAAAACACTGAGAATGGCTGCATTTTTCCCTTCAACCTGCAATTGTAATGGGTCACCAATATTTGTAGTTTCGATGTTGTTAGAAGTGAACCATCCAAAAAGGTTGGCATTGGCGCGTCCATAAATATTGATAGCAACCTGTTGCTTATCGATATGATTAGAGGAAATTTGCAAAGAATCCTTGCCCTCGTTACTTCCTAAATTAGCTTGCCAGGTATAATTATTATTTTTTGAAGCTCGAATAGTATCTAATAATACCATTACCAGTTCATTATTTTCTAAAAATTTTACGACTAAATGCCTTTGGGCAAAATCAGCCCCTAATTGCTCATAAAGATTGCCCCCATTCACGATGAGCTTGCCACCATCAATGTTTGGTTGCCAATATTCAGTCTTACCCATTAATGTAACTGATTTATCAATATTGTATTTATCGTTTACCAGCAAGGTACTGTAATATTTATCTTCGCGTTTTTTCCCCGGTCCTCCAAAAAACCTGTTGTTATATCCCATAAAATTAATACAAAATACTTCTGGTTGATCCCAGGCATTGCCGTGGTGATGACTATCAGCCATTAAGCTTAGTAGCAGGTCATTTTCATCTTGCCATCTATTGCGAAAAAAATAGTACCCATGATCATCATTTACAGCAGGTGGAAAAACATTAGTAGGATCCATCGATAGGTTAGATTCCGGATAATATAGTATTGACCATATTGTGCCTGCACGATGATTGTCAAACTTATCAGCAGCAGCATACGGAGCTTTTACCCCCATATGGATATCGTACCACCAGCTATAATAAGGTTTGTAAAGTGGGGGTACCAGGTTAAGAAGCAGGCTGGCAAAACCCTCATTGTAGGCGCTTGAGCCTGCCACACCGGTCATTAAAAATTTCCGTTCAAAGGACTGAAATGATTCTGTATACATGGCCAGTCGCCACCATTCATGCTTTTTAGCTTCATTTAATAAAGTGCTATCACCGGCACTGGCTGCTGCAAAAACTGCCTTTAACAAAAAAGATACTCCATACTCAATGTAACCCATACCTTCTTGTGAAACACCTAAGCTACCATAGCCGTTTTGCATGTGCAAAAGCAGTTGCTCAACTAAGTAACCATATCGCTCTTTTCTTTTTTGTTCTTGTTTGGCCGCCAACATCAAAATAAGCTCTCCACCACGACATACTGCTACCCAATTGGATCCTCTTTCAGAGCCAAAATTCGCGTGATCATAAGTAAGCCAGGCATCTAATGCTTCATTGATTTTCTTTGATAGGTATTGCCTTTCTTTCTCATTCCAATGTTGTCTGCACCAGGTATACGGTAAAGCTATACCCAGCTGCATCATAGCCCTGGAAAGACCGTAGCCTTCTTGGGGTAGTCTTTCTTGCTCAGTATTTTCATATATATCCTTAATGGTTTTATAAGCAAGTTGAGCATATTTTTTTTGCTGCTCGATATTACAACTCATTAAGCTCACCAAAGCAGCTTCTTGAGCTAGGTAAGATCGATTGTAATGATTAGGCTCTCCCAAATAAACCTCAAGTGAGCCTGCATCTACTCTATCTTTTAAGCTTTGATAAGCTAAGTAATGATGGCTGTTATCAACTGCAATTGCAGCTTTGATTTTTTCCAGGTCAGGCTCGGATACGTATAAGTAAGGCTGACTTTGAGTAAACCCATGGATTAATAAAAATATAAATAGAAAGGCGTTTTTCATTTGACTGTGTTAATAATCCCAAATTTAACGAAAGTTAATATAGTCTACCTATTGTTGGTCATTTAGAAAATTTATAAAACTATATTACGTTGAAATCAGGATTGTTAATAATGTAATGAATATTTAATATTAGCACACGTTCACATTTAAAAAATTCATTATATTTGCATCATATTTTAAATAAATCCGTATAGCATTATAAGGTCAAGTACTCAAAATAAATATAGGACATTAACAACAAGCAGCAGGTAACGTGAATTAAATTCCGTTACCTTTGGCAAGCAGGTAATTTTAATTTAGTTTTCCCTATTTTCACACCTTCAATTACTTTTTCAAATGAATAAATTATCAGTTGATTCCAAAGCTCAAGCATTAATATTTGATGTAGATGGTACTTTAGTAAATTCAATGCCCTTACATTACAAAGCCTGGCTTAAGGTAGGAGAGCAATATAATTTTCACTTTCCGGAAAAATTATTTTATGAGTTGGCTGGTGTACCTACTCCGGGAATTTCTAAAGTAATTGTAGAAAAGCTGGATTTGCCCTATGATATTGTTCAATTGGGTGAAGAAAAAGAAGAAACTTATATTGCGATGATTGACGAAATACGACCAATAGAAGAAGTGGTGGATGTAGTAAAAGCCTATCATGGAAAACTACCGCTGGCGGCGGGCACGGGAAGCCCACGTATTAATGCAATCAAAACTATTAAAGCTATTGGTATTTTTGACTTATTTGAGGTTTTAATAACCTATGAAGATGTAGAAAACCCTAAACCTGCACCGGATACATTCCTCAAATGTGCAGAATTTCTACAAGTTGAGCCACAGTATTGTCAAGTATTTGAAGATGGTGATCCCGGATTAGAAGCTGCCTCCAGCGCCGGTATGATCGTAACTGATATAAAAAAATTCATATCATAATAAAATTTTAATAAATAGGCTTGGTTTTTGCTGATAACTATCAGCAGATTATTTATCGTCTATTGTTTTGTTAATAAATCATTGGCAACCAAGTTTGCCATTTTTAAACCTATAACTCAATTTTTTTTCGAAGAAAAGAGATTTTTACTAAACTAATATGAATATGAAAGCATCCAGAACGTTCAAGGACATGACTCCTGAAGAAAAGCGAAAGTCGCTTGAATTATGGCACAAGTTTTATGATTCGCAACTGCGCAATGACTTTATTGAAAGCTGGCATTACTGGACTCAGCGAATGGAGTATTTGCAGAAAATTGGCGTCGACTCTTCTGAAGATAAAGGTAAGAAGATGTGGATGAATAAAGTCACCGCCGAAGTTTAATGATACAATTTAAATAAGAACATAAAAAAGGCTTTCTGATAAGAAAGCCTTTTTTTTTGGGTCAGTAAATATTTTCAGCCCTCTCAAGATAGCTACTTATGCTAGCCGATCATTTGATTTACTAAAGTTTCGCGCGAATTTTATATTAATTTGTAAGGTGCAAAGCTTTAATTATTTTGGCTCTATATGATTTTGTGCGGAAGAACATAAACAGGACAGAAAAAGTAAAAAAATGCACACTTTTTAAAATACAAATTTATTACAGGCTTAGAAAGTACCTTTACATATAAATAAATCCCTGTCCGCCATTTGGGCGGACTTCCTTAGCTAACGGGATGAGGTATATTAAAATAGTAATTTAAAGGAGCCGCATAGGGAGTTATTAAAATTTTAAATTCTCAAACATGGCGTGCGACGCTAGTAATGCAAGCCAGCCCCTTGGTCCTTTGGAGCTTCCGTGTTTATTTATTTTGTGATATTCTATCCTTATAGCTTGAAGGCTATAAGAATAAGGGGTTGGTTGATAATTCAAAGCTGAAATTTCAGTATTCACACAATTTCATTCAGAGCAATCATCTTTTATTCTTTTTTTTGTTCTTCTTTTATTTTTATGCTTTTATTTAATATTCTATCTGCTATGGCTTTACCAGTGGATGTAGCTGCTAATCCCCCCTCGGCAGTTTCTTTGTAGCGGCTTTCCATACTTTGCCCTACTTCACCCATTGCCTGCACGCATTCGTCTACAGGAATTACTGGCGCTACCCCTGCCAGTGCCATTTGAGCCGAGCTAAAAGCTATGGCTGCTGCACTGGCATTTCTAACAATGCATGGTACTTCTACTAGTCCGGCAACAGGATCACAAACTAAACCAAGCATGCATTGAATAGTAATGGCTACAGCATCGAAAACCTGATTTATAGTGCCGCCTAAACTATAAACGATAGCACCAGATGCCATCGCCCCGGCACTTCCTGTTTCGGCTTGGCATCCTCCTACCGCCCCGGCTACTGAAGCTATTTTTTCAATGATCAGGCCTATGCCAGCCGCGATTAATAAACTTTCCAGAATGGTTTGCTTATCAATTTCATGAATCTCTTTCATGGTAAAAAGTACTCCGGGTATAATTCCCGATGCCCCCGCGGTAGGAGCTGCTACAATTCGACCCATGCACGAATTTACTTCTTTGGCAGATAGCGCTCTGGCAATTAATTGTTGAAATTCGGGAGATAATACAGTTATTTTGCTATTAAATACCTTTTTACCTCCATTGTTTACCATGCCTGACCGCGAAGTCATATCCTCTCTCAGCCCGGTTTCTACAGCATCCACCATTGCATCATAGGCTTTTTCCATACCTTCCCAAATATTGGAATCCGTTCTGCCTTTCTGATCAATTTCATATGCTAGTACAGGCTCCCACAATTGATAGTTGTTATCCTGGCAACACTGCTTCCAGCCAGCAAAATCATTGAATAGAAATGGCATATATACAAATAATTAATGGTGAATAATGAAAATACTAATAAGTTCTTTTTACTACAATTTGCAATTCATCCAATTGATCTTCGGATACTGCGGATGGGGAATCTATCATTACATCTCTGCCAGCATTGTTTTTAGGAAAAGCTATATAATCACGAATTGAGTCAGATCCACCAAATAATGCACATAATCGATCGAAACCAAAAGCAATACCTCCATGAGGCGGTGCACCATATTCAAATGCTTCCATTAAAAAGCCAAATTGTGCTTTGGCTAGCTCTTCTGTGAAACCAAGAGCCTTGAACATTTTTTGCTGCATTTCTCGGTCATGAATCCTGATAGACCCGCCGCCAATTTCTACTCCATTGATCACAAGATCATAAGCATTGGCTCTCACATTGGCAGGGTTGCTATCCAATAGTTTCCAGTCTTCGGGCTTAGGTGAAGTAAAAGGGTGATGCATGGCGTGAAATCTTTGCATATCTTCATCCCACTCCAATAGCGGAAAATCAACTACCCACAATGGTTTAAAAACATTTTTATCTCTCAAGCCTAACTCAGCTGCCATTTTCAATCTTAATTCGGAAAGAGCGCTACGGGTGGTATTTATTTCTCCTGCTAATATAAGCATTAGATCGCCTGCCTCTGCATCCAATTTAGCCGCCCACGCTTTTAGGTCATCCTGATCGAAAAATTTATCAACTGAAGATTTATAACTTCCATCTTCATTGCATTTGACATACACTAAACCTTTAGCACCAATTTGTGGTCTTTTTACATATTCAGTCAAAGCATCCAATTGCTTTCTGGTATAATTTCCACATCCCTTAGCATTAATACCTACAACCAACTCAGCATCATCAAAAACTTTAAAATCTTTACCTTGTGCTTCATCATTGATTTCTACAAAAGACATATCAAATCGTAAGTCAGGCTTATCTGTGCCATATTTTTTTATAGCCTCATCATAGTTTAATCTCGGGAATACATTCATTTCTACCTCTTTGAGCTCTGCAAAAAGATATTTAATTAACCCTTCAAAAATATTGATTACATCATTTTGAGTTACGAACGACATTTCGCAGTCAATTTGAGTAAATTCCGGCTGTCGATCGGCTCTTAAATCTTCATCGCGAAAGCACTTTACTATTTGAAAATATTTATCAAAACCACCTACCATCAAAAGTTGCTTAAAGGTTTGAGGTGATTGTGGTAAGGCATAAAATTGACCTGGGTTCATACGAGAAGGTACCACGAAATCTCTTGCTCCTTCCGGAGTTGATTTAATTAAAACCGGTGTTTCCACCTCAATAAATGATTGGCCATCGAGATACCTGCGGGTATGTTGCATCATTTTATGCCTCAACTCCAAACTTTTTCTTACCGGGCTTCTTCTTAAATCCAGGTAGCGATATTTCATACGCAACTCATCTCCACCGTCGGTTTCTTCTTCAATAATAAAAGGTGGCACCTTGGCAGGGTTTAATATCTCAATTTTATCTACTTGTATTTCAATATCACCAGTAATCAATTTGGGGTTTTTTGACAAGCGTTCGGCAACAATACCTCTTGCTTTAACCACGAATTCGCGACCACAAGAGCGAACAGTTTCCAGTACATTTTCATCCGTGCTACCTTCTTCAAAAATAAGCTGAGTGATTCCATAACGATCTCTAAGGTCCAGCCAAATCATACCGCCTTTATCGCGAATTCGTTGCACCCAACCACATAATACTACCTCTTTCTTTACGTCGCTAAGTCGTAATTCACCACAAGTATTTGTTCTATACATGTCAATCAATGTTTATTAAAAAGTAAGTTGCAAATTTAAGAATAGTTTATTAACCTGAAGTAATTGTTAAAGATAATTGAAATTCAATTGGTAAAACATTGGTAATAAAGGCTAGCCTGATAGAATTGAAGATATTTACAATCCTACTTTTTCTGCAAAAATTCTTATATCTGAGGGCTTACCTAGTACATATAAAATGTCATCCACTTTTATTTTCGAATCGGGGCCAATATCATAGATCATTTTATCATCTCGTTTTATGGCCATTAAATTGATGCCAAAAACCTGACGCGGATTGATCTCTGCCAATGATTTATTATTGATTTTGGAAGAAGGTGAGAGAACCGGCAAAGTTGCAATATCATATTCTGACAGATGCAAGTCTAGTTTACGAGAAGCTTCTGAAGCTACACTACTGCTACGCAACATCAAATAATTATCACTTCTAATGTGCTGTGTACAGGCATCAATTTCTGACTCAGGCACAAGGTAATGGGTCAATACCCGGTGAAATATTTCAATAGAAGTTTCAAATTCCTCAGGAATTACTTCATCAGCACCAAGCTTTAATAGTTCGGGTGTATCCTGCACAAATCGCGTGCGTACAATCACGTGCACTTGTCTACTTTGCTCTCTGATGGTATTTACAATTTTACGGGTTGATCGTGGGTCCGAAATTGCGATCACCACTACCCTTGCTTTATGGATATTTAAATGCTGCAATACATGTACCTGCATGGCATCACCAAAATGAATTGGTTCTGTGTTTTTTTCATTTTTTACAGTATCGGGATTCATTTCTAATATCACGTAAGGTATTTCAAACCTTTTGGCTACTCTGGCAATGTTTCGTCCGTTAAGTCCAAAACCAACAATGATTATATGGTCTTTAAGTTCATTGGCGGTTTTTTGTTGCATGTCATTCATGATGTTACCGGCACGTTTACTTATTCTATCTGACAATTGGTAAGAAAAATTAATTATAAATGGGGTAACTGCAATTGATAATATGGTAATGGCTAAAAAATACTGGTAGATTTCCAGGCTAATGATATCCACAGACAATCCTTCTTTAGCCAAAATAAGACTAAATTCACCAATTTGAGTGATAAAGAATGAAATCATTAATGCTGTTCGAATGTGTAAACCCAACGATTTGGCAGCTATCAGACCAATCAAACTTTTTAACACAAGTACACCAACCGTAAGATAAATAATTGTAATAATATGATCTGCAACAAATGACAGGTCAAGTAACATGCCCACAGATACAAAAAAGAAGCTGGTAAATATTTCTTTCAATGGCGTAACATACGACATGGCCTGATGGCTGTATTCCGACTCTGAAATAGTAAGACCGGCCAAAAATGCTCCCAGAGAAAGTGAAAGGCCAAGGCTGGAAGTAAGCCACGCTACTGAAAAACAAATAACAATGATGCTAATAAAAAACAGTTCATTATTACGTGTTCTGGCGATGCGGTACAATATGAAAGGAATGCCATACCTGGCCAAAACAATTACTCCTATTATAACTAAGATACCTTTTAGAGCTATGCTCAATACAGCGGCACCTACATTGTCTGTTTGTCCAGCCAAAATAGGGGTGAAAAGCATCATTGGCACTACAATAATATCCTGAAAAATCAAGATGGCTAAGATAGTTTTACCGTGAGGACTGGTAATTTCTCCTTTATCTTGTAATAATTTTAATAAGACAGCAGTACTACTTAAAGAGACTAAGAAACCAATAAATATTGCCTTGTTTAATGGCATATCCAAAAAGAAAAATACTGCAGCTGTACTTACTATGGTAAGAAATACTTGTAGACCCCCGCCCAAGAGAACTGACTTTTTTATAGCCGCCAGACTTCTTAAGGAAAACTCTACACCAATAACAAAAAGCAGTAAAATGATGCCTATCTCAGCCATTATTTCTACTTCATGCACCCCATGTATCCAGCTAAGGCCATAAGGACCCGCGATAATACCTGTAAGTAAAAACCCTAAAACGGTTGGCAGTTTCAGCCTTTGAAATAAATAGATAACTACGACCGATAGGCCTAGAATAATGACAATATCAGTAAGTATAGCTAGTTCCATGCGAAATTGTTAAATGAAAAAATATAAGCTTTAAGCGGGTGTTTATGTTTCATAAGAATTGAAAATAATTGATAGCAAGTGTTAGTTGTAATACTTTTGCAAAAATATTAAAAAATGGAAGCACAGGAGTTTCAAGCAAAATTTATTAAAGGAAGTACTGACTTAAAACAGTGTCCGGCACCTGATAAGCCTGAAATAGCTTTTGCAGGCAGATCAAACGTGGGTAAATCATCATTAATAAACATGCTGCTAAATCGAAAAAAACTAGCCAAGATATCTTCAACCCCGGGCAAAACACTGCAAATAAATCATTTTGATATAAATGATCAGTGGTACCTGGTCGATTTACCCGGCTACGGTTATGCCAAAGTAAGCAAATCGCAAAGAAAGCAGTTAGATGTAATGATAAAAAGCTATTTGCTCCACCGCGAAAACATGTTCTGTGTAATGCTCCTAATCGATTCTCGTCATGAACCTCAAAAACCTGATTTGGAGTTGATGACCTGGTTGGGTGAAAATGCTATTCCATTTGCAATCGTTTTCACCAAAGCCGATAAGCAACCGGTAACAAAACTGCAAAAGAATATGGCTGCCTACCGAAAAGAATTGCATAAAACATGGGTTGAACTACCGGATATTTTTATTACCTCAGCTTTTAAAAAAGAAGGTAGAAAAGAACTTTTAAATTATATAGATGATATTATTCACAATAGATTGCAAAGTGAAAATTAAAAAAAGGTAAAAAAATAAACGACCACGTGCATTAAGTAGTTATACAATAAAGTAATATAAATAAGCAAATATGATAATTCAGGAAATAATCACGTTTTTAATTTTTGCCGCGGCGGTATGTTACCTGATTTACTTTTTTTATAAGCAGTCGAAGCAGGATAATGGATGTGGTAGCGGATGTGGTAGTTGTAGTGCCGTGGATTTTAAAAAAATACAAGACCAAATGGAAGCTCAGCAAAAAAAATAGCACTTTTTCCTTCCCCGTTTTTACAGTAATTTTGTCTGCCAATAATATACTACATAACATATATCAAATAATATAAAATAACTATGGCTGGAAACAGAACTTTAACAATGATTAAACCAGATGCTACCACTGCTGGTAATGCTGGTGCTATTATAAAAATGATCGAGGAAGCTGGATTTAGAATTGTGGCGATGAAGCAAATCATGCTTACTGCCGAAAATGCAGGTGAATTTTATGCTGTACACAAAGAGCGACCTTTTTACAAAGATTTATGCCAGTTCATGACTTCAGGGGTTATAATCCCTATGATTTTGGAAAAAGAAAATGCAGTTGAAGATTTCAGGAAATTGATAGGTGCTACCGATCCAAGCAAAGCAGAAGAAGGAACCATTAGGAAGGTATTTGCAAAATCTATAGAAGCTAACGCCGTTCATGGATCCGATTCGGATGAAAATGCCAAAATTGAAGGTGATTTCTTCTTTAGCAATCTTGAAAAATTTTAATCAGGATAACAAGGTCTTGGTATAATGCTCGATACCATAGGCATCTCACTAAAGAACCGGCGCAGTCCCGGTTCTTTTAATTTTCCACTTTTTCTTCCTGCTTTTCTCGTTCTTCTATCCAAAAGTTGTTAAATCCCTCGCCAACATAGATCATCAAGTCATTTAGCTGTAGTAATTCCAGAATAGCCAAAAAATTGTAAATCACAGCTACTTTGTATGGTTCTTTTTCAATTAATGCCACAAAGGATATTTTTTGCTGTAGCTTTATGATATCCAGAATATAGCTCTTCTTTTGAGCAATGGTAAATGGATACTGAACTACCTGATGTGTAGGTTTATTTTTTTCAGCTTCAAACCTTTTCAGCACTTTTTGATATACCTTAAGTAGCTTATATAAGTCGAGATGCTGCAATTCAGCTTCTACATTAGTAGACTCACTCAGCTTTTGCACTTCTTTCATGAGGTTACCGCGGCTTTCCATATTATTGCGATCCTCTTCCATTTTACTCAACTCAGCAAGTACCGACTTATATTTTTTATATTCCAACAAGTGTTTAACAAGCTCATCTCTGGGATCAATTTCATTGCCAAGCTCATCCAATTGTGGCCTGGGAAGTAGCATTTTGGCTTTAATACGCATTAAAGTAGCTGCCACTACTATAAATTCACTGGCAACTTCAATATTCATGTTTTCTAAATGATGCAGATACTCAAGGAAATCAGAGGTGATTTTAGCAATTGGTATATCATAAACATCCAGTTCGTCTCTTTCGATAAAAAATAGTAATAAGTCGAATGGGCCTTCAAATAAGGGTAGTTTGATTTCGAAACTCAAGGCTTGGATTTTTAAATTTATTCACAAAAAATTAACTTCAAATATAAGAGGAAATGAGCAGTTTGTTATCTCAAAATTAATGTAATTTTACATACCCTTTATCGGCCACATAAAAAAGTAGAACATTTGTTGCTGAATATCTGTTAATGAACAATTAAAAAATATATTATTAAAATGTTGATAAAGCCTGGCGCATTACTAAAAAAAATTGAAAATCCGGAAGATCTTAAAAAATTCAATCCTTCTCAGCTAGTACAAATCACCAACGAACTTCGTCAATTTATTATCGATAATGTGTCGATATATGGAGGTCACTTTGGCGCTAGCTTAGGTGTAGTAGAGCTAACCGTTGCTTTGCACTACGTTTTTAAAACTCCTTATGATCAATTGGTTTGGGACGTGGGGCATCAGGCTTATGGGCATAAAATATTGACAGAAAGAAGAAACAATTTCTATACCAATCGGGTCTACCAGGGCTTGTCTGGTTTTCCGAAAAGAAATGAAAGTCCTTACGATACATTCGGGGTAGGGCATAGTTCCACCTCCATATCTGCAGCACTAGGCATGGCAATAGCCAGCCAACAGCAAGGACTACTAGATAAGCAGCATATAGCAGTGATAGGAGATGGCGCCTTGACAGCAGGGTTAGCTTTTGAAGGACTTAATCATGCTGGTGCTTCTGATTCAAATTTAATAATTGTATTAAATGATAATTGCATGAGTATTGACCCCAATGTAGGGGCGCTCAAAGATTATTTAACAGATATTACCACTTCGCATACCTACAATCGCCTTAAGGACGAAGTTTGGAACTTTTTGGGTAAGTTTAATAAGTTTGGCCCTGCTGCTCAGGAAATTGCTTCGAAAGTAGAAAACACACTTAAGTCACTAATATTAAACCACAGCAATTTATTCGAGTCGCTTAATCTTCGGTATTTTGGTCCGGTAGATGGTCATGACGTAAATCATATGGTAAACGTGCTTAGCGATCTCCGAGATATACCGGGCCCCAAGTTGTTGCACTGTATTACAGTAAAAGGCAAGGGGTTTCCTTTGGCAGAAAAAGATCAGACCAAATGGCATGCTCCAGGAAAATTTGATAAGATAACTGGCGAAATTCGTAAAAAGACTTATGAAAAACCACAGCCACCCAAGTATCAGCAAGTATTTGGAGAAACAATTGTAGAGCTGGCGAAAGAAAACGATAAAATAGTTGGTGTTACACCTGCCATGCCATCAGGTTCATCATTAAATATAATGATGAAAGAAATGCCTGACAGAGCTTTTGATGTGGGTATAGCAGAACAACATGCCGTTACTTTTAGCGCCGGTATGGCTACGCAAGGTATGATTCCATTTTGTAATATTTACAGTACATTCATGCAGCGAGCCTACGATCAGGTAATTCATGATGTATGTATTCAAAATTTACCTGTTATTTTTTGCTTAGACAGAGCAGGATTGGTAGGTGCTGATGGCCCTACACACCATGGAGCTTATGACATCGCCTACATGCGCTGTATTCCTAACTTAGTAGTAGCAGCTCCCATGAATGAGTCTGAACTTCGCAACATGATGTACACTGCTACTAAACATGAAGCGCCCTTTAGTATACGATATCCTCGTGGTCAAGGAGTGATGAGTGAATGGCGCACCCCACTAGAACCGATTGAAATAGGTAAAGGAAGAGAAGTAAAAGCCGGGGAAGATATTGCTATTTTAACCATAGGTAATACTGGTAATTTTGCCGTAGAAGCTGCAAACTCATTAGAGCTTGAAGGCATTAATCCGGCAATCTATGATATGCGTTTTGTAAAGCCCCTGGATGAGGCTTTACTGGAAAATATTTTTGATAGATTTGAAAATATAATTACTGTAGAAGATGGTTGCATTACAGGAGGGTTTGGCAGCGCGATCGTGGAATTCATGGTTGACCAAGGGTATAATAGTAAGGTTAAGCGCTTAGGTATACCTGATGAGATTATCGAGCATGGTGAGCCAGCACAATTATATAAAGAGTGCGGCTATGACCCTGATAATATTGCTAGTATGGCAAAAAAGATGTTAAAAAGCTCACTAGTAGTTAAAAAGATTATATAATTCTCCTACCTCAGTTCATAACAATTTTTTATAGCAAAGGTAATTATTAATGTACCTTGCAATGTTTTAATTAAGAATATTACTGTTATGAATAAAATTGTTTTTTCTGAATCAGGACAGGGCAATACTGTCATTTTTTTACATGGATTTTGTGAAAGCAAAGAATTGTGGAAAAATTTTGAAAGTCATTTATCCAGTGACTTCCGAGTGATATCACCCGATTTGCCTGGTTTTGGCGAAAGCCGCCCTATGCCTGGCGATAATTGGTCTTTGGAAGATGTAGCTAATAGCTTAAAGCAATGGACTGATGATCAAGGACTCGATAAATTTACATTGATTGGTCATTCATTAGGCGGATATATTGCATTGGCTTTTGCCAAAAATTACCCTGATAAATTAGATGCAATTGGTTTATTTCACTCCAGTATTTTTGAAGACACAGCCGAGAAGAAGGAAATTCGTAGCAAAACAGTCGAATTCATCAATAATAATGGTATAGAGGCTTTTATTGATAATTTCGTTCCCAATCTTTTCTATAAAGGAAGACATAACGAACTTAAGAAAGTAATCGATCATCAAAAGAAGGTAGGCAATAATACTAATCCGGCAGCAGCTACCACGTATATGGCTGCCATGCGCAATCGATCAGGTTCGGTTGATTTTGCCAAAAGTTTTAACAAACCGGCTCTAATAATAGCAGGAGTTCATGATAATTCAGTTCCTTTTGAGAAAAGTGAAGAGATGGCTTCTTTTTTTTCTGAAGCTACTGCTCATTTTTTACAAGAAACAGGCCATATGGGAATGTATGAAAGAGAAAAAGATACGCTTATTTACGTGGGGGAATTTTTGAAAAAGGTTTACCATC
>Ga0207419_1000567_pt1 | contig 31898 bp, 28 predicted proteins | sample ElkSloMetagenome_4_FD_184723 | JGI IMG/M metagenome (GOLD analysis project Ga0207419, IMG submission 184723) | Hot spring microbial communities from Elkhorn Slough, Monterey Bay, USA - MD2A (version 2) | ecosystem: Environmental > Aquatic > Marine > Intertidal zone > Estuary: Microbial mat ... | reverse complement strand
CTGATTGTATTTACGGATACCCGTATTATGGGCTTTTCCGGACTCTTTGGAGTGACCATTTTACCTTATCTCGTATCCGTCTTATTTACCTTATTTGTTTACGTATTAATCATTAATGCGATTAATTTAATTGATGGTATTGATGGCCTAGCTGGTGGTATTGTATGGTTAAGCTGTATGGTCTATGCCTATTGTTTTTATCAGCTAGAAGATTACAGCATGTTGGTCTTGGCAGCCACAACGGCAGGTTCGCTCATACCCTTTTTGTATCTTAATTTTTCAAGACACCGTAAATTATTCATGGGAGATACCGGGTCTATGATTCTAGGTTTTATAGTAGCAGTATTAACGGTGCGGTTTATTAGTGGAGCACAATTAGAGCCTGCGCAAGTATTTAATAAGAGTGCGCCCATTTTGGCGCTGGCTATTTTGTTTTTTCCCTTATTAGACACCTTACGCATTTTCTTTATTCGTTTAGTAGTGCATAAAACAAGTCCGTTTACCGCCGATAAAAATCATTTACACCACTGTTTTTTGAGACTTGGGTTTAGCCATGTGCAAACTACGGTCATTATTCTTGGCTTAAATATTTTGGTAATTGCCATAGCCTTTTCAGATCAATCGCTTAATATTCATTGGCAGTTAATATTGCTTTGTTTGGGCGGCGTTGTCTTATTCTCTGCGTATTTTATTTACCGTTGGCTATTGCGTCTACGGCGTCTCAAAATACGGTCCAAAGCCCGTTGGGGAGTGGTAATTCGTCGCGCCTTTGGTCTATTCTAGAATTGCAGTTATATTTGTCATTCAAAATTGACCATATGTTGAAGCGATTAGTGGTTTTAGGCCTCGTGATGTTGAGTCTCTCCTGTGCCTCGAAAAAAGAAATTCTTTATTTTCAAGATATCGATCGTCAGAATGATACCAAGGTCGTTTTTACCGAAACTCTAATTCAGCCCAATGACATGCTGCGCATTGATGTGGTGGCCTTAAGTCCAGAGGCGGCAGAACCCTACAATCTTCAAAATAACAACCAAGCTGGCGGAGGTGGAGGTGGCCAAATGATGCAGCTGCAAGGTTACTTAGTCGCACCCGATTATACGATTACCTTTCCTATTTTGGGCCGCATCTCGGTAAAAAATAAAACCACAAGGCAATTAGAAGACGATCTTACCCAACGCTTAGAAGCCACCAACCAGCTGGTAGCACCCACGGTAAATGTGCGTCTGCTCAATGCCAAATTTACGGTATTAGGTGAAGTTGCTAATCCAGGGACACATACCTTTATGGAACAGAATGTAACGCTTTTTCAAGCCTTAGGCATAGCTGGGGGGTTAACCATAAATGGTGTCCGAGAAGACGTAGTGATTATGCGCATGGAAGAAGGAGTTAAACAGGTAACCCATATTGATTTGACAAAAACCGAGTATATGGACGGGCCTTTTGCATTTATACGCCCTAATGACCTAATTATTGTCAATCCTAATGGGCCAGCCGTAAAGCGAGCGGGTTATATTACCAGTCCATCAGCCTTGATAGGAATTATTTCTGGGGCTATTGCCCTAACCGTTCTTTTAACCCGATAACAGCAGAGCTTATGGCATACCAAAATAAAGCAGATCAAGGAGAGGTTATAAAGACCGAAGTTCAAAAATACCTGAGGTATTGGTACCTATTGCTCATAGGTGTGGTGATTGCCCTTACATCAGCGTATTTGTATTTGCGGTATACCCCAGAAGTCTATAGTTCGAGCGCTAAAATTAAAATTCTTAATAAGTCTAAAGGCTTAGAATTACCTTCTGCGGCGTTTATATTTAACCGCTCCAACATCAATCTTGAGAATGAGATTGAAATCCTAAAATCTTACCGCATTATTGAAAAAGTGGTTAAAAATTTAGATTTAACCATGCGGTTTTATGAGGAGGGGAACGTGCTCACCACAGAAATTGATGCTTTACCCTTTCCCGTTGTAAAAACCATAGCCAATGACAGTATGCGTTGGGCGTCTTATACCATTAAGGTATCTGAAAATGGATTTGCTGTGGGCCGCACCAATTCAGAACAGTTTCAAACTTTTAGTAATTATACCACCTTAGGCAGCCAACACGATTTTCCTTTTGAATTGAATCCTACCGGCCGTCAGGATTTTAAAAATATTTATGGGAAAACTTACCTCATCACCTTTGCTCCTGTAGCGGCTATTACCCAACAACTCAAAAATAAAATTGAAATTAATAAGGTAGGGAAAGGTAGTGATTTATTAGAGATTAGTCATAAAAGCCAGAGTGAAGCCCGAAACGAGCGTATCATTAACGAGTTGATAAGGGTATTTAACCGTGATGGTATCGAGGACCGGCAGGACGTCTCCTTGCGCACCATGCGCTTTATTGACGATCGTTTTAAGCTTTTGGTGGAAGAATTGGATTCGATTGAAACCAACATCAAAGACTTTAAACAGCGTAATAACCTCATTTCCGTAGAAACTGATGCCGAGTTGGGCTTATCCCAACGTACAGAATCTGAAGCGGCATTATTTGAGGTTGAAAATCAACAGCTCTTAGCCGATTTGTTAAAGGAAAGCATGACCGAAGGGCTGCAGCAAGGACAGCTACTCCCTGAAAATTTAGGTTTGTCGAGTGTAGATGTCAATGCATCAGTGACTCAATACAATACAGTAATGCTTGAGATCCGCGATTTAAGAGCTAGTGGTGCCGGAATGAATAATCCTCGGGTAAAATTGCTCAACACCCAACTCGATGAATTAAAAGCCAATATTTTACAGTCCTTGGAAGCCTATGACCAGCAATTGGCCATTACCAAGCAACAACTGGAGCGTAAGAATCAGAAATTTGCGTCCAAGGTGTATAGTATTCCTACCAAAGAGAAAGTGCTTTTGGATATTAAGCGGCAACAACAAATAAAGCAAACCCTGTATATTTTCCTTTTGCAAAAACGGGAAGAGGCCGCCATTAATTATGCCATTACCGAACCAACTATTAAGGTTGTAGAACATGCGCTTTCATCGGGTTGGGCACTATCTCCAAATCGAAAATCGGTATATACTACAGCTATAGCCGCGGGTCTTGGCATTCCGGTAGTTCTTATTTATATCATTATGCTACTGGATACCAAACTGAAAACCCGCCGCGATATTGAACAGGTGACCACCGCCATTCCTGTGGTGGGCGAATTGCCCAAGCTCAAGAAAGAACGTGATAAGTTATTTACCAATCCTAACGATAATTCCATCCAAGCCGAGGCCTTTAGAATCTTAAGTGCCAATGTAGATTATGTGCTACCGGTGAAATCGGGTAGCGAAGGTCAGGTGATGTTCTGTACTTCTACGATTAAAGGAGAGGGGAAAACCTATGTAAGTATCAATTTATCTTTGGCTTTGTCCAGTCTAAATAAAAAGGTCTTGTTAATCGGAGCGGATTTAAGAAATCCGCAATTGCATGCCTATATTAACCAAGATAAACACCAAGAAGGGTTGGCCAATTATTTGCATGAACCTGATTTTAATTGGAGAAACCATTTAATAAAGGCTTTTGATGGGCATCCCCAACATCATATGTTGTTAGCCGGGAGTATGCCACCCAATCCGGCACATTTGCTAACCAACGGTCGTTTTAAAACCTTAATTGATGAAGCTAAACACGAGTTTGATTATGTCATTGTAGATACCGCACCTACCATTTTAGTAACTGATACCATGTTGATTGCAGGCTTAGCCGATGCTACGCTATACATCACACGCGCCAATTTTACCGAAAAGAAATTACTCAATTACTCCAAAGAACTCAGTGAAAGCGGTAAGCTTAAAAATATGGTCTACGTTATTAATGGTGTAGATGACCGCAAAGGCTACGGTTACAGTTATAATTACGGTTATAATTACGGCTATAGTGCTAAAAATTCTTAAAACATAACTTCTTATTTTAGATATGATAATTGTCATAGGCAGGTCTCTTTTTATGCGTTATTTTTAAAGAAATAATTAAAACCGCAACTCATGAAAACGATAGATCCCATTTCAAAAATTATGTCTAAAGACATTATTGCCTTGAGACGTAATGACGATTTAGAAACGGCAGAGCGTTTGTTTAAACGTCACAACATAAGACACATACCTGTGGTAGCTGGCGATGTCATTATTGGCATGTTAAGTTATACCGATTTACTGCGCATAAGCTTTGCAGATGCCGTTTATGATGATGAACAAGATATTGACAGTACGGTTTACAATATGTTTACCATAGAGCAGGTGATGGCCAAAAACATGGTCACGGTGCGTTCGGATCAGTCCATTAGGGAAGTCGCAGAAATTCTAGCGGAAAAAGAATTTCATGCCTTACCTGTAGTGGATAATGGTAAATTAGTGGGTATTGTCACCACGACCGATCTCATGAAATATTTATTAGAACTCATTTAAGTAAAAGCCTCTCAGACGAGAGGCTTTTATCAATAGTTACGATGAGTTGGCTGTTATAAATCCTTAGGACACCTTTACATTACTGAGATCTTTAAGACGTTGTATGCGTGCGGAAGGATCATCACTTTTAAAGATGTGACTTCCTGCTACGAAGGTATCTGCACCCGCGGCTACCAGTTGCTCGATATTTTTATCGGTAACACCTCCGTCAATCTCAATACGCGTATTGAGCCCTTGCTCATCGATGAGTCTTCTCAACTTTTGTATGCGTTGGTAGGTAACCGTCTCAAATTGTTGACCACCAAAACCAGGGTTAATCGACATTAAAAGCACCATATAACATTCGGGTAAAATATCTTCTAAAACATGAATGGGTGTCGTAATATTTAAAACCACTCCAGATTTACAACCAGCGTCCTGAATTTGGCGTAGGGTACGGTGTAAATGAACAGTAGATTCATAATGCACCGTTATAATATCGGCTCCTACCTTGGCGAAGTCTTCGATATAGCGCTCAGGCTTTTCAATCATGAGATGCACGTCTAAAGGTTTGGTGGCATGTTGTTTTATGGCTTTAATAACGGGCATACCATACGAAATATTAGGAACAAAATGGCCGTCCATCACATCAATATGAAACCAATCCGCTGCACTGCGGTTCACTAGTTCGGTATCGCGCTGCAAATTTCCGAAATCGGCAGCAAGCATGGAAGGTGCAATAAATTTAGAAGCCATAAGGTGATTGTCGTTTTAATTCGGTATAAAGGTAATGATTTTGACCAAGTTTTAAAGGCGCAAAAGATGGAACTTCACACGAAATCTAGCCATAGGCGACATCTATTTGCTATGGCTATAATTATAAACGCATAGCAGATCGTAAAGATAGGTATTATAGAAGTGTGTGGTTTGCTGGTTTTAGTTGTGAAAAGGGGTTGAAAATTTCAAGCTGAGGCTTTGAACTACACGTCTTTAATTCCGATAAGAGAGTGTCCTGCGGAGGTGAAAAAAATGAACCCACGGTAATCAGCCGTGGGTTCTTTCATCAATCAAAAAACAAACAGTTATGTGATAACTGTTGTTGCGTTTATCTCTTAACCGAGATAGGTTTTTAATATTTTACTACGAGAGGTGTGCTTTAAGCGTCTAATGGCTTTTTCTTTAATTTGGCGCACACGCTCACGGGTTAAGTCGAAAGTTTCGCCAATTTCTTCTAAGGTCATTGGGTGCTGGTTCCCAAGTCCAAAATATAAGCGAACCACATCGGCCTCACGAGGGGTTAACGTTTCTAGTGCGCGTTCTATTTCGGTTCGTAAGGATTCATGTAATAAATCCTTATCGGGGTTAGGCGATTCGCCACTGCGCAAAACGTCGTATAAATTAGAGTCTTCACCTTCAACTAACGGAGCATCCATAGACACATGACGTCCTGAGTTTTTCATGGACTCCTTAACGTCAGTAATAGTCATGTCTAATTCTTTGGCAATTTCTTCAGCCGATGGCGGACGCTCATGACTTTGCTCTAAGAAGGCAAAGGTCTTATTAATTTTATTTATAGACCCAATTTTATTTAAGGGCAAACGTACAATTCTAGATTGTTCAGCCAGAGCTTGTAAAATGGATTGTCTAATCCACCAAACTGCATAAGAAATAAATTTAAAACCTCGCGTTTCATCAAAACGCTGCGCTGCTTTAATTAATCCGAGATTACCTTCGTTAATCAAATCAGGAAGTGTTAAACCTTGATTTTGGTACTGCTTTGCCACCGAAACGACAAATCGTAAATTGGCTTTCGTTAATTTTTCAAGCGCTAAATCATCACCTGCTTTAATCCGTTGGGCCAATTCTACTTCCTCATCGGCAGTAATTAAATCAACCTTACCAATTTCTTGGAGGTACTTATCCAATGACGCGGTTTCGCGGTTGGTGACCTGTTTTGTAATCTTAAGCTGTCTCATCTGTAACGTATTAACGTTATTGCGCTAAACGTAATAACATGTAATTATACGCAAGATGAATCAAAAATGTTACAAAAACTTTAAAAAAGTTTAAATTTTAAGCAATTTTACGGTATCCAAGTTGATAGCTCCCACGGTTTCATTGGTAAATTTGTAATGTCCACGGGTGGTTATAAGACGGAAGCGGTACGATTTTATTTGGCTTAAGGTATTAAGAAATAGCCATTTAGACTTTAAGAGCTTGGGCTGTTCTGACTTCAAACTTAAATCAAAAATATGCTTCCGGCCTTCTTTGGAAGCTACGATATCTGGAGTAACAGAAATATCGCTGCCCTTTTTTAAATAAGATTTTGGAGATTCGTATCCTTCTAAATCTGCTTTAATATCATTATAACCTAAATTCTTTAAATAACTTATCGATTCATTGAGCTCTGTGGTGTATTTTGTTTTATCTTGTGGTATCATACTCGCTAAGATACAATTTTTATGGGTACAAGTCAAGTGACGGCCTCATAAAGCCGTCACCAAAACTTGTAAATGTGTTATACGCGCACATGACCATCACCAAATACATAGTATTTGTTGGTCACCAATTGGTGTAAACCAAGTGGACCACGATGGTGTAATTTATCCGTACTGATAGCTAATTCTGCTCCGACTCCCATCTGTCCTCCGTCGGTAAATCGGGTGGAGGCATTGTGATATACCGCGGCACAGTCTACATCTTGCATAAACGTTTCTGCCTCAGACGTATCTTCTGTAAGAATAGAGGCCGAATGTTTACCAGAGTAACGGTTAATGGTATCCATAGCTTCTTCTATGGAACTTACCTCACCAATTAAAAGTTTTAGGGCAAGAAATTCCTCGTACCAGACTTGGTCATTGTTCACAATTTGTTCCTCTTCTAGAATGCTACCCACCTTGTCATCTACCAACAGATCTACTTTATACTGCGCTAGCTTTTGTTGAAGCATTTTTAACTTGGTATCGTATTCTGGTAAATTTTTATTGATGAGTACTTTGTCCAAGGCGTTACATCCTGATATTTTATCCGTTTTAGCATTTATAATGACCTTAACGGCTTTACCCCAGTCGGCATGCTCTGAAACATACAAGAAATTGTTACCACGGCCACTTACTAATACGGCACATGTAGCATGTGTTTTAACGAAATCAATAAGACGTTCTCCACCGCGTGGTACAATTAAGTCTAAGGGTTCTGAAGGCGATTTTAAAAAGGCTTGCGTTTCCTCACGGTTAAGGTGCATTAAACGGATCCAGTTTTTAGAAAGACCACAATCTGATAAGGCTTGATGCCAGCATGCTTCTAATATCACGTTACTATGATAAGCCTCTTTCCCCCCTTTAAGTAATATTTTGTTATTGGCTTTAAAGGCTAATACAGCGGCTTCGATGGTAACATCAGGACGCGATTCATAAATAATAAGTATGGTGCCAAAAGGAGCAGTTTTATTTACAATGCGCAGTCCATTTTTAAGAGTGCGGCTACTTATATCACGACTTACGGGGTCATCTTGATGACGTACGTGCTCAACGGCACTTATCATTTCATCAATTTTTTTATGATTAACGATAAGCCGATCTAGTAAGGCTTGATCGTCGCGATTGAAAGCCTCAACATCCTTTTTATTGGCACTGAGAATGGCTTCGCGTTGCTCGTCTAGAATCGTACACATACGATCTAAAACCTTGTTCTTTATAGAGGTATCTAATAGTTTCATCTTGGTGTATTTTAAGCGTTAATAAATTTTGTACCAACGGGTTTATCGTTTAGAATATCAATAATGACATTTTCGCGCTTACCATTGGCAATATAAGTGGGTATATTTTTGTTGGCAGTACCCTTGGCAATTTTAAGCTTGGAGGCCATACCTCCGCGACCTTCACCTTCTTTTTTGTTAGAAGATTTTACATATTGCTCTACCTTCTGGTCGGTGGTGACTTCTGTAAGTTTATGAGAATCCACGTCATCTGGATGCCCCGTATACAAGCCATCGGTGTCCGACAGTATGATAAGGCGGTCTACATCTAGAAGTTCAGCCACTAAGCTGGCGAGTTCATCATTATCTGAAAACATAGACATGGATAGCGATACGGCATCGTCTTCATTAGCGATAGGTACCACACCCTCATTCATGAGACCTTCATAGCAATTAATCATATTTCTACGATGCTTACCCGGATCAAAATCGCGTTTGGTGGCTAAAACTTGAGCACAACGCATACCGTAATCGTGAAATATACTGTAGTAGTGGCGCATCATGCGAGGTTGTCCTACAGAGGAGTAAATTTGGCGACGGGTAGATTTGTTTGTAGCTTTTATTTCACCCAAAATTTCCTTTCCGGCAATTGCTGACCCTGAAGACACCAAAATCACGTCCACACCACTTTCATATAAGACTGAAATTTGACGAACGAGTTCTCTCAACACAGGACCTAAAATACGGTTGTCTTTATTAGTTAATACGTTTGTGCCGACTTTAACAACGACACGATTAATGTGTTCTGACATAAATTTAGGCTTTTCCGAGTTCTACAGCACGATTAAAGGCCGCATAAGCCGCGTCTTTAATACGTTCTTTTACATTATTATCTTCCATGGAATCGATGGCGGCCTGAGTTGTACCTCCTTTAGAGGCTACGCGGTCAATCCAATTTTCTGGCGATAAATCAGACTGGTTAAATAATTCTATGGCCCCTTCAAAGGTGTTGCTTACTAATACTTTAGAATCGTAATCTGAAAAGCCCATTTTTAAAGCCGCTTCAAGCATAGATTGCATAAAGTAAAAGACATAGGCTGGTCCACTTCCCGAAATTCCTGTTGAAGCATCAATAAATTTTTCGGTGTCTACATGAATGGAAGTTCCTGTAGTATCCAAAAGATTTCTGACCATAATTAATTCAATTTTCGAAACCTCTTTAGATTCGGTATACGAGGTAACCCCTTTGCCGACTTGAGCAGGCAAATTAGGCATAGTTCTTACTACTTTTTTAGCTTCTAATTTACTTTGTATGGTCTCTATCGTAACTCCTGCCATGAGGGAAACAAAAATTTGCCCGTCATTGAGCATGGGTATCATTTGCTGAAATAAATCATCACTATGATAGGGTTTTACTGCTATAAATACCATATCGGCTTTTGGCAAACAATCTTCTAGATTATTGTAAACCATAAATCTAGAATCTTTACGAAGCGTCTTGATTTTTTTTGGATCGGTATCGTAGATGCGTAACTTATTTTTACTGATAAGCGGCGAACTCGCCATGCCTTCAGCATAAGTTAAGCCCATATTACCGGCTCCTATAACTAATACTTTCATGTTATTTTATATTATTTAATACAATGAATGCAAGTACCATACGATTGTACCCCGTTTAAGGTCTAATTTTCAGAATTGGCATATCCTAAGGAAAATGGTTTATTCTTTGACATATTAAAATATTCTTCTTACAAAAGTTGTCATAATGCAAATTCTAAAATATCAGCTGTACTTAAAACTGACAGACTGTCGGTGACATTATGTAAGAAACTAACGAAAAAACGATACATAATTATCTAAAGCGTCTTAATTTTCTATTAAAGTTAATATACGACACCCCTTATTTCTGCGATAACCCTCGGGTTAACCACCCGCGTTTGTTAGCGGTGGCAATAGCATAAGGGGTAATCCAAAATAGCGCAAAGGTATAGAGGATACTATATGTATAAGCCCAAATAGAAGCTCTAATTTCGTAGCGGTACGCGAAAAAGGCTACTGAAAATGACGAGGCAATTAAAATACTTAGAAGGGTAGACCCTAAGAATAAAAGCGGGTGCGTTATCACAAAAAATAACATAAACAACACCAGCGGATAACTCATGATGATTCTAAGAAATTGGCTAAAGAACAAAACACGGCTTCCTAATTTACTGCCCTTTTTAAAATTGGTGAAAACGTATTTCGCCATGGCTATGTTTTCTCTTACATTACTTCGTCCCCAGCGAATAAACATCTTATAAAGCCCAGGGTATTTTTCTGGTACATTAGTATAAGCCACAGCATTTCGCTGAAATAAGACATGCTGGCCTTGTTTTAGAATCATGTTAGTCATGGCGCGGTCTTCTCCGATATCTGAAGGTTGCCCCATAAAGGTCTGGTTAATCCATTCGGGTAAACAGGCGTGAACTGCTGAACTTTTGTAAGCCGCCAGCGCACCAGGTGTGCATAACACCGAGTTTAAATGGCTTTCTGCAGATCTTACAAATTCAAAACTCATTACGAAGCTGACATCGAGCATTTTAGGAAGTACCTCTTTTTTATTGTTGAGAACTCTTATGTTGCCAGCTACAGCCCCACAATGGTCATTAGTAACAAATGGACTTACCAAATGTCTTAAGGTTGTTTCAGTAACGATAGAATCGCTATCAATTGTAACAAAAATGTCACCTTTACCCAGATGAAAGCCTCGGTAAAGTGCATGGCGCTTGCCTTGATTTTCAGGCTGTTGTAAAATCTCAAGGCGGTTACCCAATTCAGCTTTTGCCTTTTCCATCCAATCCCAAGTATCGTCTAAACTACCATCATCTATAGCTAGGAGTTGTATTTTATCTTTGGGATAATCGCTTTTTGCAATACTTTGTAATGTGTCATAGACTTGCTTACTCTCATTGTAAGCCGGAACAATCACAGTACAAGTAGGAAGGGCTTTATCTGAAACAGATGCAACAGGTTTGTATTTGTAATAGTGATACAGCGTATAGCAAAAGAAAAAGGTTTTGTAAAAAAATAAGGCCGTAGCCGCATAGAAAAAAATGAGACCTATTGTGGATCCTCTGCTGTTGACATTGAATTCTTGAAGATCGTGATGAAACACATGAAAGAAATACAGCCCCAAGGCTATTATAAAAAACGTACTTAAAAGAACGATGCGATTGTGAGGACTTTCAGTTTTGCCTCTGCCAAAAATAAGGGCATTTACAGCATTTGAGAGACGCTCTAGTTGGGCTTTGGTAGTAGCTTTCAGGTTTTGAAAGGGGTTTTTGGGTAAGGTCATATGTACCGTTATCTAATAATTAATGGATTGCGGTTGTAGTTACGAACCCAATGAAGCTTTAGATGTTTATTAGTATTTATTTAATATTTATCTAAAAAAAATCCCGAGCAATTTTGCTCGGGATATTTTAAAACTATTCAATCAAGAACTGATTATAAACACATGTTAATCATTATCTTTATTTCTGTTGTCTTTACGATGGTCGCGATTGCGATTGTCGCGTCCGCGGTTATCTCGGTTTCTATTGTCACGCCCGCGACTATTGTTATCGCGCTTTGGGCGATCTTGCCAGCCTTCAGGCTTTGGTAATAAGGCTTTACGAGATACTTTTTCTTTGCGTGTTCTGGAATCGATACCAAAATACTTAACGTCAAAGACATCACCCATGTTAACGACATCAGAGACATTTTCGGTACGTTCCCAGGCTAATTCACTAACATGCAGTAGCACTTCGTTACCAGGGGCTTCTGTGTACTCAACAACAGCACCAAAATCTAACATTTTAATGACTTTCACCTCGTAAACACTGCCTACTTCTGGTTTAAACATGAGGGCATCAATTTTAGCCAATACTGCTTCAATCCCTTCGGCGCCAGTCCCTAATATTTCAACAATACCTTCTTCGGTAACTGGATCTTCGTTAATGACAATTGTAGTATCGGTTTCTTTTTGTAATTCTTGAATCACCTTACCACCAGGTCCAATTAAGGCTCCAATGAATTCGTTTGGAATAACGCGCGTTACCATTTTAGGAGCATGTGGCTTCACATCTTCGCGGGGCTCTTGAATGGTATCGGTTAGTTTCCCTAAGATATGTAAACGCCCTTCTCGGGCTTGTTTTAAAGCGTTGACTAGAATTTCATAAGACAAGCCTTTGACTTTAATATCCATTTGGCAAGCGGTAATACCATCGGCTGTACCAGTAACTTTAAAGTCCATATCTCCTAAATGATCTTCATCACCTAAGATGTCTGAAAGTACAGCATATTTTCCTGAATCGGCATCAGAAATTAAACCCATGGCAATTCCAGATACTGGTTTTTTAAGTTGTACACCGGCATCCATTAAAGCCATTGTACCGGCACAAACTGTTGCCATAGAGGAAGATCCGTTAGATTCTAAAACTTCAGATACAACTCTTACGGTATATGGGCAGTCTTCAGGCACCATTCCTTTTAAGGCGCGCTGCGCTAAGTTACCATGGCCAATTTCTCGTCGTGAGGTACCGCGTATAGGGCGGGCTTCACCAGTAGAAAATGGTGGGAAATTATAATGTAAATAAAAGCGTTCTTCGCCTTCGTAAGATGGCATATCTATTTGGTTGGCCTCTCTGGAGGTTCCTAGGGTGGCTGTAGCAAGGGCTTGAGTTTCACCTCGCGTAAACAGGGCAGAACCATGTGTTGAAGGTAAGTAATCTACCTCACACCAAATAGGTCGCACCTCGTCGGTTTTACGACCATCTAAGCGTAATCCTTCATTTAAAGTTAAATCGCGGATGGCTTCCTTTTGAGCTTTAGCCACATATTTATGAATGAGTTTACCTAATTCATCTTGCTCTTCTTCAGAGAATGTATTAAACACCTCTTCCTTAATATCACTAAAAGCTTGGCCACGTTCGTGTTTAGATGATCCGTTTTTAGCCACTTCATAAACCTTATCGTAAACGAGGTCATGAATTTTTTTAGCCAATTCTGAATCTTCAGCTTCCGGTTCGTACTCACGTACTTCTTTTTTGCCAACAGCTTCAGCTAATTTAAGTTGAGCTTCGCATTGCTTTTTAATATGCTCGTGAGCAAATTTTATGGCTTCTGCCATTTCTTCTTCAGAAATTTCGTCCATTTCTCCTTCTACCATCATGACTGAATCTGCCGAAGCACCAATCATCATATCAATATCAGATACCTCTAATTGAGCACGTGTAGGGTTAATAACAAAATTGCCATCAACGCGGCCTACGCGAGCCTCAGAAATAGCACATTCAAAAGGAAAGTCGGACAACTGAATTGCCGCAGATGCTGCTAAACCAGCCATAGCATCGGGCATGACGTCATCATCATGAGACATTAATTGAATCATCACTTGTGTTTCGGCATGATAATCCTTTGGGAATAGTGGGCGTAATACCCGATCCACTAAGCGCATGGTAAGAACCTCACCATCACTTGGCCGTGCTTCTCTTTTAAAAAACCCTCCTGGATAACGACCAGCCGCAGCAAATTTTTCGCGGTAGTCTACAGTAAGTGGTAAGAAGTCCACATCGGCAGCATGATAGTTAGATACAACGGTACATAGTAACATGCAATTACCTGATTGTATAACAACAGAGCCGTGGGCTTGTTTTGCTAATTTTCCGGTTTCGATAGAAATCTCTCTACCATCACCAAGGTCAATGACCTCTTTGTAAGTTTTTGGAATCATAAATTTTTAATTCGCGCTGTAGGATGTTTATCATAACGATAACACCACAGCTTTTGTTAAACAATGGTCGTTGTGTTGTTGTGTAGTGTGTTGTAGACCAATGAAAAACTGTAATCCTGAGCTTGGTCTCAGGGTCTGCTTAATTATTTACGGTAAATAAACGCAACCGATGACGTATTTATAAACAAAAAAGAGGCTATAGCGCCTCTTTTTATTATTTTCTTAATCCTAATTCTTTAACAATGGCACGATATCTTAAAATATCTTTCTTTGTTAAGTAATCGAGTAAAGCTCTTCGCTTACCTACTAATTTAACCAACGAACGCTCAGAGTTAAAGTCTTTACGATTGTTTTTTAAATGATTGGTGAGGTGATTAATACGGTGTGTAAACAACGCGATTTGAGCCTCTGCCGAACCGGTGTTCTTCTTGTCATTCCCGTATTTTTCGAAAATTTCTTGTTTCTTTTCTTTAGATAAATACATGCTAATATTATTGTAAATGATTGTTATGTATATTGAAAGACGTTCTTTCAAGCGGCAAAGATACGAATTTGCCCGACATGTGCAATACAAAGCCTCATTAAATAAAATAGCTATTCCTTGAGTGGATGACCGTCGTTTTACAAGCCTTCTGCCGTAAAGGTGACATCTAAATTAATAATAACATCAAATACCACAGGGGTAGAACTTACCGTAGCATTAATTACAGGTGAAATAACTTGATTGTCTTCAAGATATTGTGCAATAGCATCGTAAGTCGTAGCGTCACCCACCACAAAAACCGTATTATTGGCATCGGCTTCTTCTAACAGAATTGGGTCGAGGTTAATAACCGTATTGTCAAAAGACAAGGTAGCATCGGTCACTGTAGCGTCTGCAGGGCCACTGAAGTTTGAAATTTGAAAACTTAAAGAATTTACAGTCACGTCTTCGATCCGATCGAGGTTCTCCTGTACCACTTCGTTGGAAGCAATATCTATACTAGAAGACTGCGACCAACTCTGTGGTTGGCCTTGAGAATCTTCGGGGAGATTTACATTAATTGTAGTGTTAAAGTCTTGTGTAATATCAAAGGTAGCGAGTTCTTCAACCTCATCACAGGAGTGAAAAGTTCCTATTATTAATAGTATAAAACTGAAATATTTTAGGTAAGAGTTCATTACATTTAGGATTTAGGGGGTTAAATAATAGTCCAATATACAAATTTCTTTAAAAAGATGAGGGTCAGCATAAAAATTTGAGTTTTAGATTAAACCATTTCTAGAACCGTAAGTCTTATAATTTGAATGAACCTTAAAATAAAGAATCATGAATTTAAAATGTTATTTTTCAAAGTTGTTGCTAGTGGCTGTTGTCATAGGGGGCTTGCTCACAAGCTGCTCATCAGATAATGAACCCTTAGAATTACAGTCGGAACAAGAGAGCTTAGACGATGTAAAACGTCTGGCTGAAATGGATGATATGGATGCCTTACTAAGTCATTTGGTTATAAATGGCTATGAAAACGACCAAGAGGTCATTGCTGATCGTGCTATACCAACCGCTAAAAGTCAAAACACGTATCTGCCAGAATGTGTAACAGTTACGGTAGTGGCACAACAGAACTTTAGAGAGGTTACTTTAGATTTTGGTACAGAAGGGTGTCTGGTGCGAGGGCGCCTATTACGAGGACAATTGGTTTTTGATTATACCCGAAATCCAGAAGCACAGGAAATTCAAATTAATTACAATTTAGTTGATTTTTATATCAATGCGCGCCAAGTTATAGGCAGTAGAACGGTTTTAAAAGAGCGTGAAAATGCCAATGGTAATCCGCAATTTACACATAACTTAAACCTCACTGTAGTTTGGCCTAATGGATTGGAAGCCTCACGATCGGGGACAAAAGTACGCGAATGGGTAGAAGGCTTAGGTAGCGGTGATTTTACCGATAACGTTTTTGAACTTAGTGGAAACTGGGAAACCACATTTGTTAATGGCAATACACACAGTTATGAAATTATTGACCCACTGCGGGATGAAGTGGCTTGTGCAACAATGGTAAGTGGAACCGTAAATGTGCAGCGTCCTAATTTTGGGGGTATTTTAGACTATGGCGATGGCACTTGTGATGCCTTAGCGACCTTTACATTTAATAATGGTAATAGTACCATCATCGTATTGGATTAAAATACGACCCTCTAACCCTTAAAAAGAAAAAGCCGTCTTCTGTATCATTATAGAAGACGGCTTTTATATTAATCTCTAATAGATTGATTTTTAATTAAGTCAATGTATAAATTCACCTTATCCTTTAAATCCTTACGGTGGGTAATAAAATCTAAGAAACCGTGTTCTAGTAAAAACTCTGAGGTTTGAAAACCTTCAGGTAATTCTTTACCCGTGGTGTCTCTCACCACACGAGGACCTGCAAATCCAATAAGCGCACCTGGTTCTGCTATATTGATGTCTCCCAGCATTGCAAAGGAGGCCGTGGTACCACCAGTAGTTGGATCGGTACAAAGAGAAATATAAGGTATCTTTGCTTCGGCAAGTTGTGCCAATTTTGCGGAGGTTTTTGCCAATTGCATTAACGACAGGGCTGCTTCCATCATACGGGCACCACCAGATTTGCTAATGATCATAAAAGGCAGCTTCTTCTTCAAAGCGTAATCTGCCGCTCTGGCGATTTTTTCACCAACAACGCTACCCATTGAGCCCCCAATAAAAGTAAAATCCATACAAGCTACTACGATATCGTTTCCTTTAGATTTACCAACCGCTGTACGAACCGCATCTTTTAAGGTGGTTTTGGCCTGCGCTGCTTTTAGGCGATCGGGATACTTTTTGGTATCTTCAAATTTTAAAGGATCTTTAGAGGTGAGCTGCTCATCTAATTCCTTAAACTTATTATCATCAAAAAGAATTTCAAAATATTCCTTACTTCCTATTCTAACGTGGTAACCATCTTCTGGGCTCACGTAAAAATTTTGTTCTAGCTCTTTGGTATCTATAATCTTTCCTGTAGGAGACTTATACCATAGTCCTTTAGGAGTGTCTTTTTTTTCTTCGGTGGCGGTCTGTATACCTTTATCTTTTCGTTTAAACCAAGCCATAAAAAATAGTGTTTTGTGCTTTTGCCTTTTAAGGCAGTGCTATTATCAGTTCAACTAGGTGGTTCGGGTGTAAGCCCATGATGTGCCCCACGATTTTATTGTTCTTGCCAATTGGGTGGTCTTGGCTTATAGAGTATTTACATTATTTAAGTCTTCAAAAGCCTTTTTAAGCCTGCTTACAAAGGCATCTTCGCCTTTACGAAGCCATACGCGTGGATCGTAATATTTTTTGTTCGGTATATCGTCACCGTCAGGGTTTCCAATCTGATGCTTTAAATAATCTTGCTTTTCAGTCATGTAATCTCTTATTCCGCTCATAAAGGCGTATTGCATGTCAGTATCAATATTCATTTTAATAACGCCATACGTAATAGCTTCTCTAATTTCTTCGACGGTTGAACCAGAGCCCCCGTGAAAAACAAAATCAATATGATTATGACCCACATCATAATGCTCCGTTACATATTCCTGAGAATTTTTAAGAATCTTTGGTGTAAGTTTTACATTACCCGGTCTGTAAACCCCATGTACATTTCCGAAGGCGGCCGCAATGGTAAATTGATTACTGACCTTGCTTAGTTCTTCATAGGCATAAGCTACTTCTTCTGGTTGGGTGTATAGTTTAGAATCATCCACATCAGAATTGTCTACTCCATCTTCTTCACCACCTGTAATTCCTAATTCAATCTCTAAGGTCATCCCCATCTTGCTCATACGTTCAAGGTAGGTTTTGCAAATGGCGATATTTTCTTCAATAGGTTCTTCAGACAAGTCAATCATGTGAGAACTGTAAAGCGGCTTACCGGTTTCTTTGTAGAATTGCTCGCTGGCTTCTAGCAGCCCGTCAATCCAAGGCAATAGTTTTTTAGCACAATGGTCTGTATGCAAGATAACAGGGACACCATACTCTAATGCCATATGGTGGACATGCTTAGCACCAGCAATAGCACCAGCAATAGCAGCCTTTTGACCATCATTACTTAAACTCTTCCCGGCATTAAATTGGGCTCCTCCATTAGAAAACTGGATAATGACCGGAGCATTCAGGGCCTTAGCCGTTTCTAAAACTCCGTTAATGGAATTAGAACCTATAACGTTTACTGCTGGTAGGGCATATCCCTTAGATTTTGCATGTTTAAAGATTTCTTGAACTTCTCTTCCTGTGGCGACGCCTGCTTTTATATTGTGACTCATAATTATTATTTTGATAAAAAGATAATCAAAAATACATAAAATTTACAGAACATTAAGGACAATGTCTGGTTGCTTTTATTCGTAGTTTTTTAAAGTAAAACCAAAGGTGAGAAAACGGTCTTCCCGATTTTGGTTAGCAATAACTATACTTTCATAGGTGTGCAGGTAATTGATCTTAAAGCTTAAGAACTCCCACAAGGGAAATTCTAAACTCACATCACCTTGCCAGCGAAAGTTGTTTTTTTCCTGTAATGACGGCTGATAATAAAACTCGTGGCTAAAAACAACCTTTTTCTTAAATAAGTGGTATTTGCCGCTGGTCCAAAGTGTGCCGCGCCAAGTATCTATGGTTTCACTGCCGTTGTATTCCGCGATATTAAAAATAAACTCATCAAAGCGCGTATGTTCATATTCGCTAGATAGGGCCACCTTAAGCCAGCTGTTTTTTTTGTTAAAAATCTGATAGGTGACACCTGCACCAATAAGAGCACGGCGGTCTATTTCTCGTCTAAAATTAGTACTGAAAAACCCAAGCAGTAATGGATAAAATTTCTGTTCAGGGTTGAAATACAGAAAATTGAGACTCAAAATATCTTCATCGGCTTTGGTTTTTCCAAATTCCTGATACACATAAGAATTTTGAGTTTTAAACACAGTGCCTTTAATGGGCTTAAAACTTACGCTAGATTTGGCTCTAAAAATTAAGGTTTCCACATTCCCTCCTTGATATAATCCTGTAAGAGATAGGTCAGCTTTTAATTTTAAGCTGTCGCTTTCATTAATTTGAGCGCTGATGAATCCAGGGAGGTACAGCAGTATGAAAATAAATCTTTTCATAGCATTTTTAATTCTTCACACGAATATTAAAACGGGCGCAATTTAGGGATTTGTATGGTCCTTTAAAAACTTTAGATAAATTTAAAAGCTTTAGTTAGAAAGGATAGTTAATACCAATATTGTATACGGCACGGCTAAAATTGTAATCTCTAAACCAACGGTTATTGAGGTCATAGGCGGGATTGTAAGTTTTAAAGCCAACATCAAAACGCATCACAAAAAAATTAAAGTCATAACGCAAACCAAACCCCGAACCCACAGCAATATCTCTTAAAGACTCTATCCCGCTAAAGGTAGCCGCATCATCTTCTACATTATCTAACACATTCCAGATATTACCAATATCAACAAATAAGGCGCTGTCTAAGTTGCCAAACAAATTAAAACGCTGCTCGGCACTAAGGTGTATTTTAAAATTAGCTTCATTGAACTCATCGGTACTCTGTGTGCTACCAGGACCTAATCGATAGGGTGTCCAAGCTCTATTGTCGTTTGGTCCACCTCCAAAGAAACTTTCTACAAAGGGGATATTGTTAGAGTTGCCATAAGGTAGGGCAATACCCGCGTAACTTCTAAACGCAAAGACGTTTTTATTACCTAAATCAAAATACTTAACGTAATCGAGCTCTGTCTTAAAATATTGCGAGAATACTACGCCAAACATCTCATAGTTGTCATTGCTATTTGGTGTAACACCAGCTAAGCGCGATATGGTACTCAATAAATTTCCAGCCACTTCAACACGCCATTTAAATATGGAGAAATCATTATCAAAAATGCTGGTACGCGTATTTTTACGCCAATCAAAACTTGAGGATAAGATGAGGTTGTTTTCGGTGAGTCGCTCTTTGCGTTCTTCAATATTATTTACCGCTATATAATCTGGATCTTGGGGGTTGAGACTGGTATTATTGGAAAGAACATCATCTATAAAGGTTTCAGCTTGGTCTGGAATAGTTAAGTCAGCTTCAGGATCAATATAATTTATAGATTGAGCAATAGAATTAAGAAGTTCATACGATGTACTATATACTCCAAAATAATTATCGGTATTTAAATTACGTACGTACAAGATATCAAAAATTCGCAGGGTATGAGCTAATTCAGTCGTTGGTTCCCAGTTATAGCTAAGAAAGCTAGAAAGGGTTTGCTTATCAAGACCAATGTTAGTTTGACTTGACGATGATAAACTAATCATCGTAGAAGGTGACATGTATTTTGGGATAATCTTATCGGTATTAAACGGACTGAAAATACGAGGGATAGTAAGCCTTAAATTAACACCTAACTCATTAATATCGAAAAAAGGATCATCAACATTAGAGCGATCTTTAGACGCACCAATAGAGGTGAAGCCAGTAATATCTAGAATCTCAGCACCTTTAAAGAGATTTCTAATTTTAAGTCCGGTCCCAAAAGAAAAACCTACGGTTTGAATATTACTTTGACTCACATCCACATCAAAATTCAGGCTGTATTTTTCTTTAGGTTGTAAAATGATATTGGCGGTAAGACTACTGTCTTCAGGGTGTTCTACAAAATTAATGTTGGGATATCTAAACATCTGGAGATTGTTAAGGTATCGAGATGTGCGAATACGAGCTAGGTCGGAATACGTTTCTCCAGCATTCATAAATACCGCATCAGTAAGGGCTTTGGGTTTGTATTTTAACTCCTCTTTACTATATAATGTGACCCCATTAAACTTTACAGAATCGCTTACAGTTTTTAATCTATTGCTATAATTAAAGTCTGTAAAGATGTTGACTTCTCTAATGGTGTGTGGTTTAAATGCTTTAGTGACCGTGGAATCTGCACCTCGAATTACACGATCGCTAATAATGACATCAGCACGCATTTTATGCTGTCCTAAAATTGTATCTGCTTCAAAAGTGATGTATTCCTTGCCAAAGTGGTAAAATCCAGTATTCCTTAAATAGGTGTTAATACGTTCGCGCTCAAGAGAAAAATTGTCCTCATTATAAGGCTCTCCCACTTTTAGATAGGAGTCTTTTTTAAGATCTTTATAAAGGTTAACAATCGCCGGGCTACTAATTTTTGGATGAATACTATCTATAATATACGGTTCGTTTCGTTGTACTTTATAAGTCACTTGGGCCCGTTGCTGGCTATCTTTTTCAACCGAGTAGGTGACGTCTGCATTAAACCAACCCCTACTAAAATAAAACTTGCGCAACAACTCTGCCGTGGCCTCGGTCTTTTCTTCGCTGTAAATAACGGGCGCCTCGCCTGTGCGTTTTAGCCAAGCATTGAAGCCTTTTCGGGTTTCTAATTCTTTATCGAGTTGCTTACGGGATAACCAATTGACTTTTCGGGCTACTTTAGAAGAATCTTCTAAAATATTGACTCTTATAATAGAATCTATATTGGGTCGTGCTAAGTTGTAAATATGCAATTTTATAGGAACTCCAAAAAAAGTACCGATTCCAGAATTGGGCTGCTGGATGACAAGATTGTTAACCCTACTTGCCTTATTTACCCCACCATCTACAATAATCTTATTTTGGGTGACCAAGTGCTCGTTAGGTTTTAAGCGTTTTACCACACTGCAAGAATGAAATAAGAACAGGGTTAGGATACTTAGTCCTAATGTCCTTTTCCATAAGCGGTGTTCACTTAAATTTGGCATAGCGCAGCGAAAGCAAAATTAGATGAGGGTGTCATGAACGCTCAAGGTAGCAATAATTAGTCCAAAATTGGTTAATTTGCACCATCTGAAACAAAAGTAAGTACATTTTAATGTTATCAAAGCAACACCTAAAATTAATTAAAAGTTTAGCACAAAAAAAAATACGACATCAAAAACAATTATTTGTGGTTGAGGGTGAAAAAGCAGTATTAGAATTTTTAAATTCAGATTACGAGTTAGAACGGCTTTTTGTGACTAAGGGTAGTTTTCCTGTAAATGAATCACAAACGGTCTACATCACACCAAAAGAATTACAGAAAATAAGTTTTTTAAAATCTCCGAATGTAGTATTGGCGATTTTTAAAATACCTCAAGCAAAAGCGCTCCAAGGCAAAGGGCTAACAGTAATATTAGATGCCGTTAGAGATCCTGGTAACTTAGGAACTATCATAAGATTATGCGACTGGTTTGGGGTGTCTGAACTGGTTTGCAGTCCTACCACAGTAGATGTGTATAATCCTAAGGTCATACAGGCTACAATGGGGTCTCTCACGAGGGTTAATGTACATTATAAGGAGGTATTAGAGGTTTTGGCTTCTAGTGATCGACCAATATTAGGAACCTTTATGGAAGGTGATAATATTTATACCTCTAATTTGCCTCAGAATGGGATGATTGTTTTGGGAAATGAGGCTAATGGAATTTCCAAGGCTGTTTCAGAACGAGTAGGCCAGGCCATAAGCATACCTCAATTTGGATCTTTGGGGAAAACAGAAAGCCTTAACGTCGCCAATGCTGCTGCTGTGGTATTAAGTGAGTTTCGTCGCCGAACTATTGAAATGTAAAATTAATAAATACACCTCTTGTTTGCATGCCAGCAATATTACCCGTCCATGGGCTATTGGGATCGCGATCCCTTACTAATTCATCATTTATAGCAAAGATGGCACGAATAGATGGGGTAAATTTAAAGTACAACAGGTAGAGATCAATGCCAAAGCCAAGTTCGTAATAATAAGTATTTCGGGTCATACGAAAGGTTCCAGAGGTATTGTCCTCGGGATTTTTTTCATTACTCGATAAATTTAATGAGGTAGATATACCGCCGACAATAAAAGGTTTAAAATTGTTGATGCGTTTGGTTGAAAATTTAACCAAAAGTGGCACGTGGATATAGGTAGATTTGACCTCACGTGTTAAATCAGCGTCGTTAAATTCTTGACCGGCAAAATAGTTTTCGCTGTAGTTGAGCGTTCTTGTCGTAAAGAATACGCCAGGTTCTAGTCTTAGATTAATATAGTCATTAATACGCATATCGCCCACTAATCCTAAATGAAAACCCGTGGTTTTGTCTACTAAAACATCTTCAAGGTTTTCCTCGTATTCAAATTTAAAATCGTAACTGTTAAATCCTAAGAAATAACCATAGGTGAGAAATTTTTTATCAATGTTGTCAATGTTATTTTGTATGCGCTCCTTAGAAAACAATTGTGCTTCTAGAGGCTGTGTAAAGAAAAGACTTGCACACACTAATAACAAAACAAGTTTGGTAGATGGAGTCATGACTCTAAAATCATTCATTGGTTATATAAGAGCTTAGGTTCATATATATCAACATTAGGCTTTTGATGCAGTATAAATTGTTGCCGCACCTAAGGTTTGAGGTTGATGCTGTACTTCTATAAACCCAATTTTTCTCAGAATATTGTTTAAAACTTCACCATGAGGAAAAACAGCTGCCGAATCGCTGAGGTACTGATAGGCTACTTTATCTTTTGAGAAAAGTTTTCCTATAATAGGGAGCACTAACTTGGTGTAAAATTTATAACCTAATTTGTAAAATCCGTTGGTAGGTACTGAGGTTTCTAGGATGACGAATAATCCGCCCGGACGTAAAACTCTAAGAATTTCAGACAAACCTTGGTCGAGGTTTTCAAAATTACGTATGCCAAAGGCTACAGTAACGGCGTCAAAACTATTAGCTTCAAAAGGTAGCGCTTCAGAATCTCCAATCACCATATCTACAACATCTTCTAATTGATGCTGGCGCACTTTTTGTCGGCCAACGTCAAGCATTCCAGGACTTATATCTAAGCCTACCACTTTTTTAGCACCCATATCTGCTAAACTCACAGCGAGGTCTCCAGTCCCTGTAGCGATATCAAGAACCTCCTCGGCCTGAGCGTCTTTAACCAGTTGTATGACCTTTTTACGCCATTTAACGTCAATACCAAATGAAATGACACGATTGAGTTGATCGTATTCTCCAGAAATGGTATCGAACATTTCGGTTACCTGCGCTTTTTTATTGTCTTTACGCTCTTTATAGGGTTTTACCTTTGGGTCAGACATGGATTGTTTTTTGGCAAATATAAGATATAAAAAAGAGTTGAATCGGGTATTGTAAAGGAATTAAATGCGCTATTTGTAAAGCGAACTTTGAATAATACGTATATTTGTAGGCGTTGTTAACCATACATATATGAAAATCATTATCGCAGGTGCGGGAGAGGTAGGTTTTCATTTGGCAAAACTCTTGTCCTATGAATCGCAAGAAATCACCCTGATAGACATTAATAAGAACAACCTGAGTTATGCGGGTGAAACCTTAGATATAAAAACCATCCATGGAGATTCTACATCTATTGCCATTCTTAACGAAGCTCGTGTTGAAAAGACATCATTGTTTATCGCGGTCACTTCATCAGAAACTACCAATATAACCGCCTGTGTTTTAGCTAAGCGATTGGGAACCAAACGTACCATTGCCAGAATTTCTAATACAGAGTTTATAGAGCATAAAGAAACGGTGGGCTTCGATCAGTTTGGTATCGATGAACTTATTTCACCTGAATCTTTAGCAGCTGCAGAAATCGAATTACTACTCAACCAATACGGATTTAATGACACTTATGAGTTCGAAGATGGCGCCTTAACGATGTTAGGGCTGCGCTTGTCCAGAACAGCAGATTTTGTAGGTAAAACAGTTAAGGAAGCTGCAGAATTATATTCAGGATTACATTTTATTCCTATAGCCATTCAGCGCTATGCCACGCAATATACGATTATTCCCAGAGGGAATACCCAATTTAAAGAAGGGGACAAGGTGGTCTTTATAACCTCCAAAGGTGGCGATGATGAGCTGCTCGATCTTTCAGGAAAAGCCAAAGTTGGAATAAAAAATGTGATGGTCCTTGGTGGTAGTAAAATTGGTTATAAGACAGCAACAGATCTTTGTGCGCATAATTTTAATGTAAAACTTATTGAAGGCAAACGCAGTATTGCCGAAGATTTGGCAGACCGTCTCACGGAAGCTATGGTGATTTGTGGCGATGGTAGAAACGTTGATATTTTAGAGGAGGAAAACATTTCGCAAATGGATGCCTTTGTTGCGGTTACTGGAAACAGTGAAACCAATATCATGTCTTGCTTATTAGCAAAATCTAAAGGGGTTAAAAAGACTATAGCTCTAGTCGAGAATATGGATTACTTTCAATTATCTCAATCCATAGGAATTGATACTTTAATCAACAAAAAATTATTAGCAGCCAATAGTATTTTTAGATATATAAGAAAAGGTGAGGTTGTGGCCATGACTAAACTCACAAATATGAATGCCGAGTTGCTTGAGTTTGTGGTGAAACCTAAGTCAAAGATTACAAACAGAATCATTAAAGAATTAAAATTTCCAAAATCAGCCATCATAGGGGGAGTCATTAGGCAAGGAGAAGGACTCATTCCGCTTGGGGATTTTAAAATAGAAGCTGGCGATCGTGTGGTAGTTTGTTGCTTGCCACGATCGATTTCAGAAGTTGAAACATTTTTCTCTTAATACGCCATGTCTGCCATCCGATTAAATTATCGTATAATATTACATTTTTTTGGTCTGCTGCTATTGTTCAATGGTGGCTTTATGCTCATTTCGGCTCTTGTAAGTTTAATATATAAAGATGGTATTACTACAGATTTATTACTGTCTGGATTAGCCGTGGCACTGTCAGGACTTTTCTTAATGTACAGCACGCGTGATCACCGCAAGGAAATGAATAAACGAGAAGGTTATATTGTTGTAGCCTTTGGATGGATTGTGATGTCTATTTCAGGAACCTTGCCTTATCTGGTCACAGGTGCCTTAGACAGTTTTACAGAAGCTTTTTTTGAAACGGTTTCAGGATATACTACAACTGGTGCCAGTATTATTAACGATATAGAAATTTTACCTGAAGGAGTATTGTTTTGGCGAAGTATGACCCATTGGATTGGTGGTATGGGCATTATTGTTTTAGCTATTGCCATATTACCGCTTTTGGGAGTAGGAGGGATGCAGCTTTTTGCAGCAGAAGCACCTGGTCCTAATGCCGATAAATTACACCCAAGAATAACCGATACAGCCAAGCGCTTGTGGCTCATTTATTTTGGATATACGGCCGCAGAAACTTTATTGTTAAAGGCTGCAGGGATGTCTTTTTTTGATGCCATTAATCATGCTTTATCTACTTTATCTACAGGAGGATTTTCAACAAAAAATGCCAGTTTAGCCTATTGGAATGACCAACCAATCATCCAATACATCGTCATTTTCTTTATGTTTTTAGCAGGTACAAATTTTGTTTTGAGTTATTACCTATTTAAAGGTAGAGTGCTAAAAATTGCACAAGACGATGAGTTTAAACTGTATTTTAAATTTATTTTTAGTTTTACCATTGTTGCAGCTATTCTCATTTATTTTAGAGCAGATATTTCCTTGTCCTCAGTAGCCCATCCTATGGTTAATGGTGAGCTAGAAAGCGCTATAAGGCACGGCTTGTTCCAAGTGGTGGCTATTGTAACTACCACAGGCTTTGTGTCAGCAGATTACACAATGTGGACACCTTTTTTAACGGTATTCTTCTTTGGTCTTATGTTTTTAGGCGGTTCTGCGGGTAGTACGGCCGGTGGTGTAAAGGTCGTAAGGCACCTTATATTAATAAAAAATGGCTTTTTAGAGTTTAAACGTGCGTTGCATCCTAATGCTATTTTACCGGTTCGCTACAACGGAAAATCCATTTCAAAGGATATTGTATTTAATATCCTTGGTTTTTTTATTCTGTACATGTTATCTTTTATTATAGGTGGATTGGGATTTTCTATGTTTCAGACGGATTTTGAATCGGCCATTGGGCTTTCGGCTTCAAGTTTGGGTAATGTAGGGCCCGCCTTAGGAGATTTTGGTCCGGTAAATAATTATGCCGGTTTGCCAGCCTTAGGTAAGTGGTGGGCCTCATTTTTAATGCTTATTGGCCGATTAGAACTTTTTACCGTATTAATATTATTTACTCCGTTCTTTTGGCGTAATCGCTAGCTTTTATTCACTTATTTAAAAATGATTATTTCAGAGCAATGAGTGCTTTATAATTGCAGTAAAAATAATTTCAATATACACGTCTGTAGTGTTTTACATCAATTTGTTAGTAATATATTTTGGCATTAAAAAGAATGGACTTGTAACAAATTTAGATTTCACTCGTCGCATATATATAACCAAAAAAATAAAGGAATCATGCAAGCCATAATGACTCAAAATATAAGAAGTATTAGCCTTTCCGATAAGGAATTCGTGACGGCCTACTCAGGAATATTAAGGTCGAATTATAAATCTATTATTGAAAGGGATAGTACGAAGTTGCCTTCAAAATCAATTTGTGGGGTGCGTTGTCGCTTGAAAAATATAGTGACTGATATGAGCAGCTATACAGCTACTCTACTTAAAATATCTGTATTTGTGGCTTTTGCATTTGCCATGATATGATCAGGCATCTTCTAAGGCATTTTTAATACGTCGTATAGCTTCTATAATAGCGTCTTGAGAAGCTGCATAAGAGATTCTAATACAATCTGGATTACCAAAAGCTTCACCTGTTACGGTAGCTACAAGGGCCTCTTCCAACAAAAACAAAGACATGTCGGAGGCATTAGAGATGAGAGTTCCTTTAATACGCTTTCCAAAATAATGTGATATATTAGGAAAAACATAGAAAGCACCTTCTGGCTCATTGGTTTTAAAGCCTTCAATCTCATTAAGTAATTTTAAAATTAATTGGCGACGTTCTTTAAAAGCATCTACCATATATTGTATTCTATCGGGTGACTCTTCTAAAGCTGTAATAACGGCACGTTGAGCAATACAATTAGCACCACTGGTAATTTGACCTTGTACTTTATTGCAAGCTCTGGCAATCCATTCTGGGGCACCAATGTAACCAATACGCCAGCCCGTCATGGCAAATGCTTTAGACACTCCATTAACTGTAATGGTTCTGTCATACATTTCAGGTAGCTGTGCCATACTAAAATGGCCACCTTTAAAATTTATATGTTCGTAAATTTCATCAGAGATGATGTAAATATGCGGATGATCTTTAAGAACTTCTGCCAAGGCTTTAAGCTCAGCCTCGCTGTATACCGAACCGCTTGGATTACACGGCGAGCTATACCAAATCATTTTGGTTTTAGGAGTAATAGCAGCTTTTAATTGCTCAGGGGTCATTTTAAAGTCTGTAGCAATGGTTGTTTTAACTTCTACAGGTACTCCTTCATTTAACTTCACAATATCGCTGTAGCTCACCCAGTAAGGGCAAGGTAAAATCACCTCATCCCCTTTATTCAGCATAACAGATGCCAAGTTATATAAGGACTGTTTAGCACCAGTAGACACCACAATTTGCGATGCTTCATAATTTAAGTGGTTATCGCGCTTAAACTTTTTGATAATGGCCGACTTTAGATCAGCATAACCATCTACAGGGGTATAACTATTATAGTCATCATTTATAGCTTTTATAGCTGCTTCTTTAATATAATCTGGTGTGTTAAAATCGGGCTCACCGAGGCTTAAGCCAATGATGTCCTTACCTTCTGCTCTTAATTCTCTGGCTTTGGCGGCCATGGCCAATGTAGCAGAAGTAGATAAACTATTTACGCGTTCTGAAAGTTGGTCGGTCATAAGATGTAATTAAGCAGTAATTGCTGGCGGATGCCCCATTTCCTTTAAAAATTTGAAATGTGCAATTATGGCTTTTCTAGTGGTTTGATATTCTTTATAAGGTAAATTAAATTCCTGAGCGGTTTCTTTGACGATTTTAGCAATCTTACCGTAATGAATATGACTAATATTCGGGAAAATATGATGCTCTACCTGATGATTTAAACCACCCGTATACCAATTGACTAGCCAATTCTTTGCTCCAAAATTGACCGTGGTCTTTAGCTGGTGTATCGCCCAAGTGTTTTTCATTGTACCGTCTTTTTCGGGTATAGGCATTTCGGCTTCATCCATAACGTGTGCTAATTGAAAAACAATACTCAATATCAAACCAGCCACATAATGCATTATGAAAAATCCTATAAGAATTTTATACCAAGCTATATCCGTTAGCAGTATGGGTAAAACAATCCACATCGATACATAAATTAACTTGGTAATGACCAATTTACTCCAATTTGCAATAGGGTCGGGTTTTTTACCATAATATAATTTGCGCTTCATGTAGCGATGCATTTGCTGAAAATCTGTCGTAATGGCCCAATTAATAGTAAGTAGACCATATAATAGAATAGAATAATAATGCTGAAAACGATGGTGCTTTCTCCATTCTGTATGTTTTGTAAAACGCAATATACGACCCGCTTCTAAATCTTCATCATGACCGTGAATATTGGTATAGGTGTGGTGCAAAACATTGTGTTGCACCTGCCAATTATAAACATTACCGGCAAGGATATAAATACTGCTACCCATTAAACGATTAACCCATTCTTTATTAGAGAATGACCCATGATTACCATCGTGCATCACATTCATACCTACACCAGCCATACCTACGCCCATGACGATAGTAAGTAAAAGTTGGGCCCAAGTTGGCATACTAACGGTGAGTATTAAAAAATAAGGAGTTAAAAACAAGCTAAACATCACTATGGTTTTAACCCATAGCTGCCAGTTTCCTGTGCGTTTTATATTGTTTTCTCTAAAGTAATTATTCACACGTTTGTTTAGAGTTCTGAAAAATTTCGCGGAATCTACTCTAGAAAATGATAGGGTGTCTTGTGGCATAAAATAATTTTTTAATCAAATAACGATTGTTTTGATTTAACATTGTACAAAGTCAAAGATAACGAATAATTAAAAACGTATTTCTAGGGAAACGTTAAAACTTGAATTTAAAAATAAGTAAGTTTGCAAAAATAGAACAAATGGATATCATTTTAAAATACTTTCCTAATATTACCAAGACTCAGCAGGAACAATTTAAGCAGCTAGAAGCGTTGTATGGCCATTGGAATAGTAAAATCAATGTAATTTCAAGAAAAGATATTGAGGCTTTATATCTAAAGCACGTCCTTCATTCTTTGGGCATTGCTAAAATCCTTCAGTTTAAAGAAGGGTCTCATATTTTAGATGTGGGAACTGGTGGTGGCTTTCCGGGTATTCCATTAGCAATCATGTACCCACAATGTCATTTTCATCTGGTAGATAGTATTCAAAAAAAACTAAAAGTAGTAAACACTGTGAGTGAAGCACTCGAGCTTAAAAATGTGAAAACGACCCATACTAGAGCAGAACAACTAACGGATACCTTTGATTTTGTAGTGAGTAGAGCTGTGACGCAAATGCCTGAGTTTGTGAGCTGGGTTAAGGGTAAGGTGAAAAAGCAACAGCGTAACGCTCTAAAAAATGGAATACTATATCTCAAAGGCGGAGATCTTACCGAAGAATTAAAAATCTACAAAACCGCAACCATATACAATTTATCAGGGGTGTTTGAAGAGCCATTTTTTGAATCCAAAAAGGTGGTTCATCTTCCTGTTAAGTATAAGTAAAAAGCACACGACGTAATTTACTGCGCCAATAGTTAAAATTTACTGTTTCAAAAATTTAATATTCTGCATGTGCTGATCTTCTGTGACTATGTTTAAAATATAGAAGCCAGATGAAAGCGCATTGACTTTTAACTCTGTGGACGCACTCAAACGTACAGACTGCATAAGCACTTCTTTTCCGGATAAGTCATAAATTCTAAAAATGGCATCAGAAGTTTGAGTAGTATTTATAACTAAAACATCCTCTATAGGGTTGCGCGCTAATGTCATTGGCACAATAGCAAGGCCTTCAGAAGTCAATGTACTATTGAGAATTTCATTTAAAGTAAAAGTAACATTCTCATTTGTGAGTTGCACATGTGGTTGGTTGTCGTCGGGTATAAAAGTATTATCGAAAGGGGTTATATCTGTAGTGGCGCGACCTGCTAAATTTATGTCGTGAAACCAATCGGGTTCATTATTGGTGATCTCTAATGCCAAGGCACTTACCGTAGGAATAAAGTTGAACTTATCAATGGCTAAAGCCGCCAAAAAATCTGCCGCCTCACCGGTTTCCGAACCTATGCCGTCGGTTAATGTAGATAAGTCAAATAAACCACCTGGCGCAGCATCGACGCCATCAAAATTTGGGCGGCCTGAAGATGCTAAAGACTCCACATTTGGAAGTAAGGGTGGAAAAAGCGGAGCAAAAAACCGACTTACCACCTCCGGAACACCTGCAGCGGGCGTCATGTTAATGTCTATTCCAATATTAATATTAAAGTTGCCAAAAGGTGTAGGAACTTCTACGGGTAGTACCGTGCTTAAAATAGGATAACTGTTGGTGACCACATCACCAGAATTACCAATGGCAAAATAAGGCGCATTAATACCGCTACCATTAACGACAGCTACATTTCTAACATTTTCTGGAAACCCATTTGAAGTTAAGGATTGCAAATTACTTTCAAATTGAACTCTAAATGGATGTGGTTCAGGAAGTGTAGCATTAGGATCGAATTCGACTTGAGAGCCTTCCAACAAATGAGGCTCAAAATGGTCAATAAGTAGTTGCCTGGCAGCTGGTGTTTTTAAAAACCCATCAATAAGCGGCTGTAATTCGGCTATAGCATTGGTGTCATTAAACGCCAAATAATTAAGCTGATGTTGCAAACCAATAGGAACATTAGCGCCTAAATGTGGTGCGTCAAAAGAAATGAAGAGTCTAGTATCTGCATTTAAAGCATTAGCTTCCATATAGCTTAAAGCGTATTTAGAAATAATGCCGCCCATACTGGCCCCTATAATAACGTTTTGTTCGGGACTATTGGCAGCTTTATCTGCGTTAACTTGATTAATTAAATCTACGAGCAGCATGGCATTACGTTCCATAAAATCTGCACCTCCATCTACACTGGCACCATCT
>Ga0207419_1000565_pt1 | contig 31950 bp, 26 predicted proteins | sample ElkSloMetagenome_4_FD_184723 | JGI IMG/M metagenome (GOLD analysis project Ga0207419, IMG submission 184723) | Hot spring microbial communities from Elkhorn Slough, Monterey Bay, USA - MD2A (version 2) | ecosystem: Environmental > Aquatic > Marine > Intertidal zone > Estuary: Microbial mat ... | reverse complement strand
GAGGAAGATCAGCGACCAGAAGTGGATGATCGAAAGGCGGTAGGAATAGACCGGCCGGTTCGCCTGCTTCGGCACGAAGTAGTACATCATCGCGAGGAATCCCGCGGTGAGGAAGAAGCCGACCGCATTGTGGCCGTACCACCACTGGGTGAGCGCATCCTGCACGCCTGCAAAGGCCGAATAGCTGCGCGTGCCCAGCAGGCTCACCGGCATTGCGAGATTGTTGACCACGTGCAGCATCGCGATTGTCACGATGAAGGCGAGGTAGAACCAGTTCGCGACGTAGATGTGCGGTTCGTGCCGGCGCAGCAGCGTGCCGACGAAGACCGCGAGATAGGCGAGCCAGACCACGGTCAGCCACAGGTCGACATACCATTCGGGCTCGGCATATTCCTTCGACTGGGTGATGCCGAGGAGATAGCCGGTCGCGGCCAGCACGATGAAGAGCTGGTAACCCCAGAACACGAAGCGGGCCATGCCGGGGAAGGCGAGCGTAGTGCGGCAGGTGCGCTGGACCACGTAGAAACTCGTCGCGATCAGCGCATTGCCGCCGAAGGCAAAGATGACCGCGCTGGTGTGGAGCGGGCGGAGGCGGCCGAAATTGAACCAGGGTTCGAAATTGATCCACGGATAGGCGAGCTGGACCGCGATCACCACGCCCGCGAGCAGGCCGGCAAGGCCCCAGAACATCGTCGCGATGACGCCCCAGCGCACGATGTCGTCATCGTAGCGTGATGGTCCGGGCGGCATCTTGAAGATGCTCTGCGCCTTAGCCATCGGGTCGTAGCTGTTGAGCGTGACCACGATCAGGATCAGCGCAACCGCTGCGACGATCCCCATGTGGATGGCAAAGCCCGCATCCTGCGCGCCCGCAATGGCCGCGATGGCCGCCAAAAGGACAAGGGCCCAGATACCGAGCCGGCTGAGTACTGCTTCCATTTCTTACGATCCCTTCCGTCAGCGCGGCCTTACGCGCCCCCGTGTCTTCCTTAATTGATCTGGATCAATTTTTGAACGTCCCGTTCCTCGCCTGACCCGTCCCGGCTTCTTCGGCCAGTTTTTCGAGATCGGTCAATCGCACGATCGAACGGCCCTCCGTCTCGACCAGCCCCGCCTCGCGCAGTTCGGAGAACTGACGGCTGACGGTCTCGATCGTGAGGCCCAGGCTGTCGCCTATGTCCCTCCTGCTCATCGGTAGCAATACCTCGCATTTCCCGCAGGTTGACCCTGCCAGCCGCTCCGCCATCGAGACCAGGAAATCCGCGATCCGCTGGCGCGCGGACCGGTGGCCCAATTGCATCATCTTGGTCCGGCTGCGGTGCAGCGCCTGCAGCGAACGGGCAAGAACCGAGCGCAAGATGACCGGGTCGTCCTGCGCGACATCGAGAAATTCGTCCGATGCAAAGATCACAAGTTCCAGATCATTGAGCGCAACGAGCCGGAAATCGCCATCCGACTGGCGCAGGACGGAAACGATATCGCCTGCGAAATGGAATGCGAGGACGTGGTTGTGCGAGCGCACCGATTCGCTGTCGATGCCGTTCGCTTCGCTCGCATTGCGGGCGGCGGCCGACTGGCCGACCAGCTTGGCCGCGCCCGAGGCGACGAACACCAGCCGGTCGCCGATCGGATCGGCGGCGAGTTCCTCACCCTTGGGGATGAAGCGATATTCGCCTGCACGGCACAGCCGATCAGCCGTCCGCGAGGCACCATGGCAACCGGGCATGGCATCGCGAAACGCGGCCATGCTCAGTTTTTCGGCGGGTTGGACAAGCGTCGCCATAACGAGAGGCTGTCTGCCGCTGCGCCTGCCCTTCGTCTTTGATCCCGATCAAGCGCGGCGTTTGCGGGTTTTGATCGGGATCAATGAGGCGCCGGCGATGCTGCGGCAATCGACCACCACGGGCAGCAAGCATCCTGGGTCGCGGAGGGCGACCACTGCTGCCTTCGCAGGAAAGGGAAAATGAAAATACTCCTGATGATCACGGGCGCCGCTCTCGCGCTCGCAGCCAACCCCGCCACCGCCCAGGACCGTTCGAATGACCGCGCGGGCGATATCCAGTTCAAGGTGCTCGGCACCGCGGTCCTGCCCGATGGCGAGATCGAGCAAGTCAATGTGGACATCGTCGGCCTGCCCGCGAACACGCAGACCGCGGCAAGCGACAATTACGTGCCGACCATCGCAGTCGAATATTTCGTCACGCACAATTTTTCGGTCGAGACGATCGCAGGGATAACCCAGCACGATGTCGACGCGGTCTCGGGCCTTCCCGGCGCCGAACTGGTTTCCGACGCGCAGCTGATCCCGGCAACGGTAACCGCCAAGCTCCACTTCGATCTCGGCGACAGCATCAAGCCTTATGTCGGCGCGGGTCCGACCTATTTCCTGTGGGTCAGCGACAAGCCCGGTGCGGCGACCATACCGCTCGGCGTGACCGATACCGACCTTTCCGACGAGTTCGGTGTCGCGCTGCAGGCGGGCGTCGACGTGGCGCTCGGCGATGACGGGTTCGGACTTACACTCGATGCCAAGCGCTATTTCATCGGCACGACAGCGCGCTGGTTCGCAGGCGACGTTCTCGCGATCGAGACCGAGCACAATATCGACCCCTGGGTCCTCTCGGCGGGCGTAAGCTACCGCTTCTGATCTGCAGCGGGTATTCGCTCGCACACGAAATCGGCCCCGCCCGGCGATGCGTCGGCGGGGCCGAACCACGTCCGGAATCCCGCTGAGCGAAGCCCTGCGCAAGGGCATTGTCAGCGAACGCGCTGCGTGTAGGGTTCGCCCTTGAGAGAAGAGGGAGACTCGAAATGCTGCACGCCGTCGCACGGCCGCAATCCGACGCGCCCACCCATTGCGTGGCCGAGCAATATGCCGACATGTATCGCCGCTCGATCGAGGATCCTGACGGCTTCTGGCTCGAACAGGCTCAGCGGCTCGACTGGTACCGGGTGCCGACCAGGGGCGGCGAGTGGTCATGGGACCCGGTCGATATTAAGTGGTTTGCCGACGGCTCGCTCAACCTGTGCCACAATGCGGTCGACCGCCACCTGGAGGTGCGCGGCGATGATACGGCGATCATTTTCGAACCCGACGATCCATCCGGCGATGGCCGTACACTCAGCTATCGTGAACTCCACCGCGAAGTGGTGCGGATGGCGAACGCGCTCAAGGCGATGGGCGTCGCGAAGGGCGACCGGGTCACGATCTACATGCCCATGATCGTCGAGGGCGTCACCGCCATGCTCGCCTGCGCGCGGATCGGGGCGGTTCACTCGGTCGTCTTCGGCGGCTTCTCGCCCGAGGCGCTCGCCGGCCGGATCGAGGATTGCGAGAGCCGCTTCGTCGTCACCGCCGATGAAGGCCTGCGCGGCTCGAAACGGGTGCCCTTGAAGGCCAATGTCGATGCCGCTCTCGCCGAGCCCGATCACGACACGCCGATCGACGGGATGCTCGTCATTCGCCACACGGGGGCCGACATAGCCATGACCGAGGGGCGCGACCACTGGTTCCACGAGGTCGCCTCGGACGCCGACTGCCCCTGCGAGGAAATGGCGGCGGAGGATCCGTTGTTTATCCTCTACACCTCCGGATCGACCGGCAAGCCCAAGGGCGTGCTGCACACGACCGGCGGTTATGGCGTGTGGACCGCGACGACGTTCCACTACGTCTTCGACTACCGGCCGGGCGAGATCTACTGGTGCACCGCCGATATCGGCTGGGTCACCGGGCACAGCTATATCGTCTACGGCCCGCTGATGAACGGGGCTACCAGCCTCGTGTTCGAAGGCGTGCCGAACTATCCCGATCATGGCCGATTCTGGGACGTGGTGGACCGGCACAAGGTCAATATCCTCTACACCGCGCCCACCGCGATCCGGGCGCTGATGCGCGAAGGGGACGATCACGTGCGGCAACGCGATCGCTCCTCGCTCCGCCTGCTCGGCAGCGTGGGCGAGCCGATCAATCCCGAGGCATGGCGCTGGTATTTCGACGTCGTGGGCGAGGGTCGCGCACCCATAGTCGACACCTGGTGGCAGACCGAGACGGGAGGGGTGATGATCACCACGCTTCCTGCCGCTCACGACATGAAACCGGGCAGCGCGGGGCTCCCCTTCTTCGGGATCGAGCCGCAATTGGTGGACAACGAGGGCGCGGTTCTTGAGGGCGAGGCTGAGGGCAATCTGTGCATCACCGCCAGCTGGCCCGGACAGGCGCGCACGGTCTACGGCGACCATGAACGCTTCGTGCAGACCTATTTCACCACCTACAAGGCGAAGTATTTCACCGGCGACGGCTGCAAGCGCGACGCGGACGGCTATTACTGGATCACCGGGCGGGTCGACGATGTCATCAACGTCTCCGGCCACCGCATGGGGACCGCCGAGGTCGAGAGCGCGCTGGTGCTCCATCCCAAGGTCGCGGAAGCGGCGGTGGTGGGCTATCCGCACGACATCAAGGGGCAGGGCATCTACTGCTACGTCACCCTCAATGCGGGCGAGGAAGGCTCGGACGAGCTCTACGCGGAGCTGCGCAACTGGGTCAGGCAGGAGATCGGCCCGATCGCGACGCCCGATCACATGCAGTTCACCGACGGGCTGCCCAAGACACGCTCGGGCAAGATCATGCGCCGCATCCTCAGGAAAGTGGCGGAGAACGATTACGGCGCGCTGGGCGACACGTCGACGCTCGCCGATCCATCGCTGGTCGACCGCCTTATCGACGGTCGCAGGAACCGCTGACCTCTATTCGAGGCCGAGTTCGTCGAGGTTCATCGTCGCCGCATTGTAGCTTGCGGTTGCAAGGCGCCCGATCAGGTCGGCGCGGATCGCGCGGATCTGGGCATCGGCAGCGCGCTCCTCGCGCAGGTTGACGAGGAAGAAATCCCCCGCTCCGAGGCGGAAACGCTTGCGCTCGGCTTCGACCATCGTGGTCGCCTGTTCCACCTCGTCGTCGGCGAGGTCGGCGAGCCGCAGCGCGGCGTCGAGATTGGTGAGGATATTGTCGAGTTCGACCGAGATCTCGTCGGCGATCCTTTGCTGTTCGAGCTGGCGTGCGCGCAATTCCGCCTCGGCCCGGCGCAGGCGGCCTCGTGCCTCGCGCCGCTGGAGCGGAACGGTGAAGGTAAGGCCGACGACGGTGTCGGTCGAATCGAAGCTCGGCCCGCCATCGCCCACCGGGCCGAAATCGCGCGACAGTTCGACTTCGAAATCGAGCCGCGGCTTGAGATCGTTGCGCCTCAATTCGACCCGGTTTTCGGCGCGTTCGATTGCAAGGCGCAGGGTTTCGAGTTCGGGCCGCTCTTCGAGTACGAACCGGCGGCGATCGGCCAACAGGGCGTTCATGTCCGGCAGATTGCTGAGCAGTTCCGCGCTCGGCAATTGCTCGCGGGTCGGCACGAACAGATTGCCGTCGCCGCCGCGCAGATAGAAGGACAGGCTGTTCGCCGCGGTCTGGAAATCGCGCTGCGCCTCGGCCAGCAGGCTGCGGCGGCGGATCAGGTTCTGTTCGTTTTCGGTCAGTGCGATTGCCGGCAGCGCCCCTTCGCGTACCTGGCGTGCGAGACCGATCGCCCGGGCCTCGGCGATTTCGAGCAATTCCTCATAGACCCGTATCTCATTTCCCGCCGCGACCCAGGACCAGTAGGCCTGCAGCGCCTCGTACTGCACATTGAGCTGGACCAGCAGCACGTCGAGGCGCGCCTGGCTCGCCGCGAGCCGCGTATCCTGAAGGGCGAAGCGGCGATCGTCGATCGTGCTGTCGCGCAGCAGCGAAAGCAGCGCGCCGACCTTGAATTCGCCGAGCTCGTTGGTGTTGAAGATATTCTCGTAGATCGGGAAATCGCCATCCGAAAGCTTGTAGCTGCCGAACACCTTGGCCCCGAACGGACGCAGCGGCTGGGTCGCCTTGAACTCGGCAAAGCCACCCGAATAGAACCCGCTCACCCGGTCATAGGCCTGGGCATCGAGCATCAGATCGAACGCTCCGTCGGCGGCGAGCTGGTCGCCGCGCGCGGCCGCCTCGCGCTCGAAGCTTTCAAGGATCGCGGGGAAGGTTAGCGCGGACGACCGCAGCACCTCGTCTGGCAGCAGCGGCCCGTTTTTGAGTACGACCTCGATTGGATCGGCAACGGGTTCGATGTCCTGCGCGGCAAGCGGAAGGGTGGACCCGAGCGACAGCGGCAGGCACAGCACCGCCGCCGAGCGGCGCAACCTGCGGCGCAAGCACTCCGGACCGGACCGCCCAGCCTTCCTGTCCGACGCTCGGCGCATGATCAGGCCGACGTCCCCGCAGGTTCGGCCCCGGCGGGAAGCTCCGGTGGGAAATTGTTGAGCTGGCGCCAGATTTCATAGCCCACCGGCACGGTCTCGAGCAGGATCCAGGCGCGGACCGAAGCGCCGAAGCGGGCATAGCGCTCCTTTGGCCAGGCATGCGGATCGGACTTGTCTTCGGAGATGAGAACGCGGAACCGTCCGTCGGCCTGCGCCGACTGGTCGACCGCGGTTACGATGCCACCGAAAGTGCCGACCGCGACCGAAGGCCAGCCGCTGAACTGAACGACGGGCCAGCCTTCGAACTGCACGCGTGCCTTGTCGCCGACCTGGACGAGACCGACATCGCGCCCGTCGACGAAGATCTCGATCACCCGCTCGGCCGATTGGGGAACGAAGGTGACCAGCACGTCACCGGCGTTGACGATCGTTGCGACGTCGCCCGCATTGACGCTCTGTATGAAACCGTCGCGCGGCGCGGTGACGAGCTGGGAGGACTGGCGGGAGAGGCTTGTCTGGGTGCGGGTCAGATTGGCCTGCGCTTCGGCCACGCTGCCGCGCAGCTGTTCTACCCGTATCTGCGCCTGTTCGTAATCGCGCCGCGCGGCCAGCCCTTCACGGAACAGTTCGGCCATCCGCCGTTCGTCGATTTCAGCGGTGGCGAGCGCGTTGCGCGCGGCCTGTAGCTGGATCTCGACCTGCTGACGTTCGGCTTCGAGCCGCTCCACGAGCTGCGGATCGATGTCCGCGATGCGCGCGATCGGGTCGCCTTTTTTCACCTGGCTCCCGTCGCGAACGTAGAATTCCTCGATCCGGCCTGACACCAGCGCGTTGAGTTCCTGCTGGCGTTCATTTGGATTGAGCGTGGTCACGACGCCCTGCCCGCTCGTGGTCTGGACCCAGGGTACGTAGATAAGGAAGCCGACCGTGGCGATGAAGCCGAACAGCAGGATCAGGAACACCGTGCGCATGACGCGCGGCGTCTTGACGCTGTCGAGCGCAGTGAATTGCGGGATATCCTGGGCGAGCACGGCCATTTTCTATTCTCCGACCACGTTCGCCTTGCCGGGCGCATCTTCGGCCTTGAGCAGGCGCGGGCCGCCCGGCCGGCGCGGCGGCTTCTGGTTCACGGCGAGGCAGAAATCCTCGAAATCGCCGAAATAGCGTTGCTGCTTAGCCTCGAGGAAGAGGAAGCGGTCGAAGCCGAGATCGATCCGGCGGTTCGAGAAGCAGATCACGGTGGTGTAGGCCTGTTCGCGCAGTTCGGTGACCGCACGGGCGAGGTTTTCCTCGTCGAGCAGGTCGAACAGGCGTGAAAGCACCAGCACACGCGGCTGTTCAAGCAGGGCATTGGCGAGCTTCAATTGCTGCAATTCGACCGATGAGAGCGGATAGCCGGTCGAGGCGATCGGCGTGTCGAGCCCTTTTTCGAAAGTCGATATCGTATCGACGAGGCCGACCGTCTCGAGCGCGGCAATCATCCGCCTGGTCGCGCTTTCGGGGCAGGACAGGCTGAGATATTCGCGGATCGTCATGCCGACGAAAGTCGGCCGATCGAGCACGTGGATATTCTTGCGCAGATTGTGCGCTTCGATGTTCATGAGGTCGATGCCGCCCATCGTCGCGAAACCGCTTTCGGGCAGTTCGTGCATCTTGAGCAGGTTGGTGAAGAGCCGCTGCACGCCGTGATGGCTGGCCGCAGCCATCACGATCGCGCCGCTCGGTATCTCGAGATTGAATTCCGCGTCTTCGTGCCGGGCGCGCCCGCGGACTCCTTCGAAAACGAGCGTGTGATCGTCGCCGTGCATCGGATCCGCCCCGGAGGGTTCCTCCTGCTGTACGTCGTAGAACAGCGACAGCTCTTCGATCGCGGCGCACAGATCGTAGAAATAGGTGAGATAGGTGCCGAGCTGGGCGACGCCGAAAAACGCGACCGACAGGACCAGCTCCGCCGCCACCAACTGGCCGAGCGTAAGCTGCCCCTGGATCACCAGCCACCCGCCAAGTCCCAGCAGCACCGCGCTTGCCAGCGCGTAAAGCACGAGGAAAGAGATCGTCTGCGAGAAATGCTGCCGGAAATGGCGCTTGCGCTCTGTCAGGTAATTGGCGGTGAAATCATTGGTCCGATCGAAGGCATATTCGATCCGGCGCTGCGACTTGAAGAAGCCGTTCGAGCCGCCGATCGTCTCGACCCAGGCGGCTGTCGCGTGCTTGGCGTGCGAAAGATCGATGCCGGTTCGGATCGCCTTGTTGCCCCAGACCGCCCAGATGATCCAGATCAGCGCCGCCATGACCAGCGTGAAAAGCAGGAACAGCGGGTGGTAGAGCGATACGAGGATGAAACCGACCACGATCTGCAGCACCACGGTAAAGCCGTTGATGAAAAGGACCGGGGTCGCGATCTGCACGTTGATCACGTCGAAATAGCGGTTGAAGAGCGAGCCGCGATTGGTGTCGTTGAAGAACGGGTTCTGCGCATGCACCGAAATCAGCGCGATCTCCGCCACCATTCGGGCGTAGAAACGTCGCGCGAACAGTTCCATCAGGTGAACCCGCAAGGCATAAAGCAGGCCGGACAGCATCAGCAGCCCGAACAGGGTCAGCGAAAGCATCACAAGCGGCGCGGTGAGCGCGGTGTTCGCGACCGTGTTGATCAGCATCTGGACCGAGATCGGTGTCGCCAGCGAGAGCAGGCTGATGCCGATGCCGTACACGATCGCCAGCCAGTAGAAATTGCCTTCGGGCTTCAGGATCTCGAAGAATCGCCGAAAGAACTTCACCAGCGAGATGCGGTCGCCATAGGAGGGGTTATGGGCTGCCATTGCCGTTAGTGTTCCGTTCGCTCCGAAGCCTGGGCACGACCATGCCCTAATCCGTTCGCCCGCGACACCCCGAACCGCGGATCCTTGAACCCGTCAGGCCGCCCCGCTGTTACGAGATATTGTCTGGTCCGAATGCCGCGAAACCGGATTCGAGGAGGAACGGTTTCCTCCTTCCGGGTTCCGGTGGCACTCGGGCGGCGCGGCCAGCGTGTCTTGTGCAGGTGCGAAGTGTCGCGATTCATGTCGTTTATCAAGCCCGGATTGTAAAAACCTATCCACTTTGCACACGATTTCGGCACCGACAGGGCGGTGAAATCGGGCACGATCGATGCTAGGGTTCAGATTGATCCTAGCTGAACCGGATATCGTTGCGCCGGGGGGCTGGCCTTGCTGACAAGTGGAGCACCGATGAGCCAAGCCGACAGCATCAATGCGGCACTTGCCGCCGCCCCGGTCGTCCCGCTCGTCGACAGCGGGGATCCTGATCAAGCCGTCGCCACGGCCCGCGCTCTGCTCGAAGGCGGCCTTGCCGTGCAGGAAGTCGTGCTGCGCCGGCCCGGCGCGCTCGATGCGATGCGCTCGATGGCGCAAAGGCGCGCGGACATCGGCGAGGGCCTGATCGTCGGGGCAGGGACCGTCCTCACTCTCGAGCAGGCCAAAGCCGTGCACAAGGCTGGAGCTGAATTCATCGTCTCGCCCGGCCTGCTCGATGAGATCGTGCACTATTGCATGGACGAGGGCCTGCCGGTCTTTCCCGGCACCGCCACCGCCAGCGAGGTCCAGCGCGCCCATGCCCTCGGCCTTCGCGCGGTGAAGTTCTTTCCCGCGTCACTTGCCGGGGGCGTGCCGATGCTGAAGGCGCTGTCCTCGGTCTTTTCCGCAATGCGCTTCATGCCGACCGGCGGTATATCGGCAGCGAACCTGCACGAATATCTCGCTCTTCCAGGCGTGATCGCCTGCGGGGGAAGCTGGCTGACCCCGCGCGAGGTGATCGCGGCAGGGGATTATGACGCGGTCATGGGACTGGCGCGCGAGGCAGTTGCGATCGCCCGGGCGGCCCGGGATTAGGCGGCACCGCCGCGTGAGGCCCCCATCGAAGCACCTCCTGCTGGTGGGCGGCGGCCATGCCCATGTCGCGGTGCTGGCCGACTGGATCGAGAACGGCCCGCCTCCAGGAGCGCGCGCCACTCTCCTCACCCCACACCCGGCGCTGCGTTATTCGGGCATGGTGCCCGGCTGGATGGTTGGCGAGCATGAGCGGCTGCGCGGGATCGTCGATTGCGCCGGGCTGGCCGGCCGGGCAGGAGTCGAACTGGTTCTCGCGCGCGCGAGCGCAATCGACCCGGACGCTCGGGTGATCACGACCGATGCCGGTGAGCGGATCGGCTTCGACCTGGCCTCGCTCGATGTCGGCGGGACCGGCCATGCCGCAGCCACGCTGGGCGAGGATCCGCGCCTGATCGAAATTCGCCCGATCGAACGGTTCGTCGAACGGCTCGCGCAGTGGCGAGCGGAATTGCTTGCGGCTGACCCGGCGCCCTTTGTGCGAGCCGCGGTGATCGGTGGAGGAGCGGGGGGTGTGGAACTTGCCTTTGCGATGCGCAATCTCGCCGGGCTGGAGACGCGCCCCGAGGTGACGCTGGTGGCAGGGAGCGCAGGGCTGGTGCCGACGATGTCGCGCGCCGTCCGCCGCAAGGTAGCCAGCGAACTCGCGCGGCAGGAGATCGCGGTGGTCGCGCAGGATGCGCGGTTAGGCGAGGGAACCCTGCGCGCCGGGAAGATCGCGCTCGAGCCGTTCGACATCGTTCTGGCCGCGCTAGGCAGCGCGGCTCCCGATTGGCCGGGCGAGGGCGGGCTCGCAACGGACCCGGCGGGCTTCATAGCGGTGGACGCGTTCCAGCGCTCAATCTCTCACCCGCATGTCTTCGCGGTCGGAGACGTCGCTGCGCGGCAGGACCGCGAGGTTCCTCATTCCGGGGTCCACGCGGTCTTCGCCGGCCCGAAGCTTGCTGCGAACCTTCGCGCCGCGCTCGCCGATCGGGCCGTATCCGAACGCTATCGCCCGCGGTTCAACAGTCTCTATCTCCTGTCGACCGGAAATGGCGCCGCGATTGCGAGCTACGGGCCGCTCGCGGCAAGGGGGCGCTGGGTCGCCATGCTCAAGCGATGGATAGACTTGCGCTGGATCGACACCTACGCAGGGCTCGCGGGGTCGGCCTGAGCCGTCTCAAGCCCGCGCATCCGCCAGCAAAGCTTCGGGGTCGAAAGATGAAGAAAATCCTTGTCGTCGCCCTGATCGCCGCTCTCATCGCGGCCTATTTCGCGTTCGACCTCGGCGATTACCTGACATTGGACGGAATAAAGGCGGTCGCGGGCCGCATCGATGCCTTCTACGCCGATAATCCCGCATTGGTGATCGGCGGCTTTTTCCTCGCCTATGTCGCGGTGACCGCCGCTTCGCTGCCGGGGGCTGCGATCATGACGCTCGCCGCGGGGGCGCTGTTCGGGCTGGTGCTCGGAACGGTGATCGTGTCCTTCGCCTCGACCATCGGGGCAACGCTTGCCTTTCTCGCCTCGCGCTATGTCCTGCGCGACTGGGTCGAGGCGCGCTTCGGCAAAAGGCTCAAGGGTGTGAACGAGGGGCTTGAGCGCGATGGGGCGTTCTATCTCTTCACCATCCGCATGATCCCGCTGTTCCCGTTCTTCGTGGTCAATCTCGTCATGGGGCTGACCCGCATCCGCACCTGGACTTTCGCCTGGGTAAGCCAGGTGGGCATGCTGCTGGGCACGATCGCCTACGTCAACGCGGGGACGCAGCTCGGCCGGATCGAAAGCACGAGCGGGCTGCTTTCGCCCGGGCTGATCGGCTCCTTCGTCGTGCTCGGCTTCGTGCCGTGGATCGGCAAGGGCGTGGTCGGCGTGATCCGACGCCGGCGGGTCTATCGCGGCTTTTCCAGGCCAAAGAGGTTCGACCGCAATCTCGTGGTCATCGGCGCGGGTTCGGCGGGGCTGGTTGCGGCCTATATCGCGGCGCAGGTGAAAGCGAAGGTCACGCTTGTCGAGGCGGAGAAGATGGGCGGCGATTGCCTCAACACCGGCTGCGTGCCGTCGAAGGCGCTGATCAAGAGCGCGAAGGCGGCCGCGACCATGCGCCATGCCGACCGGTACGGTCTTCGCCCGGTCGAACCGCAAGTCGCTTTCGGCGAGACCATGACGCGCGTGCGGCGCGTGATCGAGACAATCGAGCCGCATGACAGCATCGAGCGCTACGAGGGGCTGGGCGTCGACGTGGTCAAGGGCCGCGCGCGGATCGTCGATCCCTGGACCGTCGAGATCGCGCGCGACGACGGCCAAACGCAGCGCCTGACCACGCGCGGAATCGTCATCGCAACCGGGGCCGAGCCGGTCGTCCCGCCGATACCCGGGATCGAAGCGTCGGGTTATCTCACCAGCGAGACCTTGTGGGAGGCCTTTGAAAAGAGGGAGGAAGTGCCGCGCCGCATCGCTGTTCTCGGCGGCGGCCCGATCGGGTGCGAATTGTCGCAGGCACTCGCACGCCTGGGGGCCGATGTGACGCAGGTCGAGCAGGGCGAGCGAGTGCTCGCGCGGGAGGACGAGGAAGTCTCTGACCTTGCCCGCGAACTGCTGGAAGAAGCCGGGGTCACGGTGTTGACCGGCCACGAGGCGGTGCGTTTCGAGGACGGAGCGCTCATTGCCGAAAGCGCTGCTGGCATGGCCCGGATCGAATATGACGCAGCCATAGTCGCGGTCGGACGTAAGGCGCGGCTGTCCGGTTTCGGGTTGGAGGAAATTGGCATCGACACGGACAGGACGGTCAGCACGGACGAATTTCTCGCCACGAAATTTCCCAACATCTATGCCGCCGGCGATGTCGCGGGGCCGTTCCAGTACACCCACGCCGCAAGTCATCAGGCCTGGTATGCCAGCGTCAACGCCTTGTTCGGACAGTTCTGGCGCTTCAAGGCCGATTACCGCGTGATGCCCGCCGTCACCTTCCTCGATCCCGAATTCGCCCGCGTCGGTCTGAACGAGCGGGAAGCAAGGGATGCCGACACCGAATACGAGGTAACGACCTACCGGATCGACGATCTCGATCGCGCGATCGCGGAAAGCGAGACACGGGGCTTCGTCAAGGTGCTGACCGTGCCTGGCAAGGACACCATCCTCGGCGTGACCATCATCGCCGCCCATGCGGGCGAGCTGCTTGCCGAATACGTGCTGGCGATGAAGCACGGGATCGGGCTCAACAAGATCCTCGGCACGATCCATTCCTATCCCACCATGGCCGAGGCGAACAAATACGCCGCCGGCGACTGGAAGCGCGCGCACAAGCCCGAGGGACTGCTTGGCATCGTCGAGCGCTATCATGGCTGGCGGCGCGGGTGAGCGTGGAACTGGTCGACCAATTGCGCGGGGCTCTGGGCATCGCGGTGCTGCTCGCGATAGCGTGGGTGCTGAGCGAGGATCGCGCGGCAAACCCCGGTTGGCGCTGGATAGCGGGCGCGCTGGCGCTGCAGGGTGCGCTCGCTCTGCTGATTGTGCGCGTGCCCTTCGTCTGGGCGGCGATGGGCTATGCCAATGCGGCCGTCTCCGCGATCGAGCGGGCAACGCTCGATGGGTCCTCCTACATGTTCGGCTATCTCGGCGGTGCGCCGCTGCCCTTCGAATTGAAGGAGGGAGTCACACCGCCCGTCATCATCGCCTTCCAGATCCTTCCGCTTGTCATCGTCTTCTCCGCACTTGCCGCGCTGCTGTGGCACTGGGGCGTGCTGCGATGGCTGGTGAACGGCCTTTCCTTCCTTTTGCGCCGGACATTGGGCGTGAGTGGTGTCGTCGGTCTTTCGGGCGGCGCGAACCTTTTTCTCGGGGTGGTCGAGAGTCCCCTCGTCGTGCGCGCCTATTTCGCAAGGATGAGCCGCGCCGAGCTGTTTCAGGTCATGGTACTTGCCATGGCGACGATTTCGGGCGCGATCCTCATTCTGTATGCCACTACCCTGTCCGCGACCGTGCCCGATGCGGTCGGCCACATGATCTCCGCCTCGCTTGTTTCACTGCCCGCAGCCTTGCTGATCGCGAAGCTGATGGTGCCCGGAAGCGGGCAGGATCCGGGAACGGAGGTCGAGAAGGAGGAGCCGAGGCTTCGCTACGAATCGAGTATCGACGCGATCGTGAAAGGCACGATGGACGGCATGCAGCTCTTCCTCGCGGTGGTCGCAGTGATCATTGTCGTCTTCGCTCTGGTCTCGCTCGCCGACCAGGCGCTCGCGCTGCTGCCCGCCGTCGCCGATGAACCGATTACCCTCAAGCGTCTGCTGGGCTGGCTGTTCGCGCCGCTGATGTGGCTGATCGGAGTGCCATGGGCCGAAGCTGAGGCTGCCGGAGCATTGATGGGCACCAAGGCGATCCTCAACGAATATGTCGCCTATCTCGAACTCGCCGCTCTGCCCGAGGGCACGCTGGGCGTGCGCGGGCTTCTTATCGTTACATATGCCCTTTGCGGCGTGGCCAACCTCGCGAGCGTCGGCCTGCTCGTCTCGACCATCGGCACCCTGTGCCCGGAACGGCGGGCGGAGGCGGCGGGGCTTGGTATCAGGAGCTGGATCGCCGGGAACATGGCAAGCGCTATGACCGGAGCATGGATCGGGCTCGTGACAGTGGGCGGATAGGGACGGACATGTTCGACGCTAAGCTGCGCCCGCTGATCGATCCGCCGCTCAACCGGGCGGGAAAGGTGCTTGCCGCGTGGGGCGTCACGGCAAATGCGCTGACATTGGCGGGCCTTGCGCTTGGCCTCGCGGGGTCTGCCGCCATCGCTTTCGCAGAGATCGGCACGGGGCTCGCCCTGATCCTCGCCAATCGGCTTCTTGACGGGCTCGATGGGGCGGTGGCGCGCGCGAACGGCCCGACTTCTTTCGGCGGCTATCTCGACATCGTCGCGGACTTTGCCTTCTACGTGGCCGTCCCGCTCGGCTTCGGCGTGCTGGCGGAGGCGAACACGCTTCCCGCCCTGGTGCTGGTGGCGAGTTTCGTGCTGACCGGGGTGAGCTTCCTCGCATTCGCCGTGATCGCCGCGACGCGCGGCGAGGAGACCAAGGCGCATGGGAAGAAGAGCTTCTTCTATTCGACCGGGCTTGCCGAAGGAGGCGAGACGATCGCGGTATTCATCGCCATGTGCCTGTTTCCCGGCTGGTTCGGGCCGATTGCGTATGCTTATGCCGCGTTGTGCATCCTCACCGTCTTCCAGCGCAGCGCGCTCGCGCTGGCGCGGTTCGGGTAACCCTTAAAGGCGCTCAGCAATTGCGGCACGCAGGGCTCGCAGTCGTTCTGCGTTGGCGCCGAGATCGCTCTGCCCGACTCGGCTGACCGAACGCAGGTCGATCTCGCCATCAGCGACACGCGCAACTACGTCGTCTCTGAAGCCGAACCAGAAGGTCTGTGCGACGCCCTCGACCCGGCCCGCTTCGATATCCGCTTCGACACCTGAAAGTCCGATGTCCACCATCGCTGCACGCACCGCTTCCACCGCTTCGTCCGAAGGACCGGTAAAGGCGATCGGTTCGAGATCGGGGTAGCGTTCGGCGATGACCTCGGCATGGCTCTGCGCGGCCAGCGTCTGATCGGCTTCGCGCCACATGTCGAGTTCGCCCAGTGGGATCGAATAGTCGTTGAGCGGATTGGCTCCCGTCTCCTGTCGCGCAGTGAGAGTTTCAGCCGAGAATTGCGGCGGGTCAGCGGTATCGGTCGCCACATCATGGATGGGGTTCGCGCTTCCCTTGGCGGCTGCCGATAGGCCAAGCCCTACGAAGCCCAGCGGGATGACGAGTGCTATAAGCGCCAGCGGCCAGCCGGTGCGCGGGGACTTGCGCACGATCAGCACCAGGGAGACGATCGCGAGCAGCGCCGTCACCGCGATCAGCAGCAACCCGCCGCCGAAAGCGAGCGCGAGCAGACCGGTCTGCCAGTCCCACGCTCCGTATTTCGTTCCGAGCGCCGAGATGGCGAGATAGAGGGGGATGAACAGCGCAAGACCAAGCGCGATTCGAGCGTGAAGCGGGGATTTTTTCTCCATAGAGGCTGTTTAGCGCCTCGCCGTGCGGGGGCAATGGCGGGTTGCGACTTGCAATCAATAACGTCTCCGGGCAATCCTTCGGAAACGCATTGGATTTCATGCGTTGTCGGGTCTGAGGTTCGCGGGGGCGCGAGGTCGCATTGACATCACGCTCCCGCTTTCAATGGCCTTCAATGTGGTTTAATGCCCGCACCGTTCGCGGGGGAATGTTTGTCCAAAGAGGGAAATCTATGATGAAGCGTACCACTTTCCTGAGCGCCGTGGCGCTCGCCAGCCTCGTGACGCTGTCGGCTTGCGGCGGCGGCAACCAGGAAACTCCGGCCGCTCCGGCCGGCGAAGAAACCGAAGCCGCTCCGGCCGCCGAAGAAACGGCTGCTGCCGAGGAAGAAGCCGCTCCGGTTCCTGAAGTCGAAGCCAACGGCACGGTGCACGAAATCCAGATGCTGACCCGCGATCCCGACGGCAGCGGCCTGCAGGTCTTCAAGCCGCGCCTGATCACCGCCGAAGTCGGCGATACGATCAAGTTCGTCCCGACCGACCCGACGCACCAGTCCTCGTCCATCCCTGAAATGCTGCCCGCCGGCGTCACCGGCTGGGAAGGTGAGATCAACAAGGAAGTCAGCTACGTCGTGCCGACTCCGGGTATCTACGGCTACAAGTGCGTGCCGCACTATGCCGCGGGCATGATCGGTCTCGTCGTCGTCAAGGGCGAAGGCATGACCGACAATCTCGAAGCCGCCAAGGCCGTGAGCCACCCGGGTCTTGCGGGCCGCGAATTCAACGAGATATTCGAAAACGCCGAAAGCGAAGGCATGCTCTCGCAGTAAGCTTTTCGCCTTTATCCGAAAGCTTTGAAGGGCCGGCGCGGGAGACCGCGCCGGCCCTTTTCGTTGGAGGCACTTCTCCGCAGAATCCGCAGTTCCATAGCCTGCGCGTGAAGGGTATAAGTGGATAGATCAGTGTCCTGCGGAAAGGAAGAAGCGTCATGCCAAGTTACCGTCTTGCTTGGGTGCCCCTCCTCACCGGGCTGCTTGTTCTGACAGCCTGTGGCGGCGAAGCGGACCGCGAGCCAACCCCGCGCGAGACTGATCCGGCGACGACAGCCGCGCCGACGCCGATGCCGGCTCCGCCGAGCGAGCCGGGGCCGGATCTGGCCGAAGTTGCTCTCGCCGATCTCACCGGCGATGCCGCGGCCGGAAAAACAGTCTTCACCAAATGCATGGCGTGCCATTCGATCGAGCAGGGCAGGAACCGCGTCGGACCTCATCTGCACGACGTGGTCGGCCGCGATGCAGGCTCGGTCGAGGACTTCAATTACTCCGATGCGAACCGGAACAGCGGCATCACGTGGAGCCGCGAGATCCTGTTCGATTATCTCGTCGCGCCGCAGCAATACGTTCCCGGCACGCGCATGGCCTTCCCCGGTCTCAAGGACCCGCAGGACCGCGCCGATCTGATCGCTTATCTCGAAGCGAACGGGGAAGTCTGATCTTTGCTGCGCTGCCCGGATGCGCGCGCTATCCCGCAAGAACGAACAGGGGACGGCGCAAACACCTGCGCCGTCCCCTGTTCGTTATCGGCAAAATCCGGTTGCGGTTAGGACCTCAGGCGGCCGTGGCCATCCGCGCCAGTTCACATTGCGACCAGATTTCGGAAAGCGCGTTGATGAGGCGGTCGATATCGCCGTCGTCATGGACGGGCGACGGCGTGAGCCGCAGCCGCTCGGTCCCTACCGGAACGGTCGGATAGTTGATCGGCTGCACGTAGATCCCGTGATTGTCCATCAGCCAGTCGCTGATCCGTTTGCACTTGTGCGCATCGCCCACCATCACCGGAATGATGTGGCTCGGATTGGCGAGGTGCGGGATGCCCATCATGTCGAGCTTGCGCCGCACTTGCGCGACCCGATCCTGATGGCATTCGCGTTCCTCGCTGCTCTCCTTGAGATGCCGGATGCTTGCCGCCGCGCCTGCGGCTACTGCCGGGGGCAGGGCGGTCGAGAAGATGAAGCCGCTGGCAAAGCTGCGCACGAAATCGACGAGATTGGACGAGGCCGCAATATAGCCGCCCATCACGCCGAAAGCCTTGCCGAGCGTGCCCTCGATCACGGTGATCCGGTCCATCAGCCCCTCGCGCTCGGCGATACCGCCGCCGCGCGGGCCGTAAAGGCCGACCGCGTGGACCTCGTCGATATAGCTCATCGCGCCGTGCTTTTCGCAGACGTCGAGGATCTCGGCGATCGGCCCGATGTCGCCGTCCATCGAATAGACGCTTTCGAAGGCGACCAGCTTGGGAACGTCGGGGCCGTAAACCGACAGCAATTCATCGAGATGCTCGATATCGTTGTGGCGGAAGATCTTGTAGGGCGCGCGCGAATAGCGAATGCCCTCGATCATCGAGGCGTGGTTGAGCGCGTCTGAGAAGACGACGCAGCCCGGAATGCGAGCGGCGAGCGTGCCGATGCCTGCCCAGTTTGAGACATACCCGCTCGTGAACAGCAGCGCGGCTTCCTTGCCGTGCAGGTCGGCGAGTTCGGCCTCGAGTTCGACATGGTAATGGTTGGTGCCCGAAATGTTGCGCGTGCCCCCTGCGCCGGCGCCGCATTCATCGAGCGTTGCATGCATGGCGTCGAGCACCTTGGGATGCTGGCCCATGCCGAGATAATCGTTCGAGCACCAAACGGTGACCGCCTGGGTTTCCTCCTCGCCCAGAAAGCGCGTCGCATGCGGGAAACGCCCACGGTGCCGCTTGATATCGGTGAACACGCGATAGCGCCCTTCCTCGCGCACGCCGTCAAGCTCGCTGGCGAAATAGGCTTCGTAGTCCATAGGTCGTCCCTCTTGATGCATTCTTATGTTCTGTCGTTCCGGATGGATGGGGCAGGTGCCGGGGCCGGAGCGGCCAGGCCCCCCTCGCGGCGGCGCGCAGGCAGCGCCCAACCCCACAGCATGCCGTCGCGAAACGGCAGAGCGAGAAAGACATGTTCGAGCGCGCCAAGTACGCACAGGGTGAAAAGCAGGCTTGCCCCGACCATTTCCGCGCTGCCCACCGAAGCCGAGATCGCGAGCTGGGCAAACCAGCCAGCAAGCGCAAGGATCGCGAGGATCGAGAACGCGAGCAGGGCCGTCATCCGATTGGTGCCGAAATAGGTCTTGAGATAGTCGAGATGGGGCGGAAGCATCTCGGTCGTCGTATTCGGCACGCCGACGAAAAGGTTGATCTTAGACGAGAGCCGCAGGCCGAGCATCAGAACGAAGACAGTGGCCCCGATCTGGTTCGGCGCGTCCCACGACAAGGAGATCAGGAGCAGCGCCGTGAGAGCGAGAGCAACCTCGTGATGCATCACTGTCGCGCTCGCCTGGCGGAACCGCTCAAGCCCGCGCACGCCCGGTGCGATCGGGACGCGCCGCGGACCCGCAGAAGCCCCGGTAAGAAAGCCGATTTCGTGCCAGCCCCAGACCATCAGCGCGCCGATGAACGCGACATACACCGCCAGGACCGAAACCGATTGAGAGGCGACGAGGATCACGATTAGTCCCAGAATCCCGCCGACACCGCCGATCGCGAGGCTGCGCGTGAAGGTTGCGCGCTCGCGATTGTCGGCCCACGCGACGAGCCCCGTCGCGACGAACCAGACCGCCACCGTCACGATGAACGGGACGACATGTCCGCTCCAGCTTACCATGCGGGCTGAAGCCTGACCGATTGCGGCAGCGCATTGGGCTTGGTGCGGTGGAAATACATCCGCGCAAAGGCCCAGCCCGCGCCCGCGACACCGCTCAAACGCTTGGCGAGCCCGCCGATGCCGCCCTGTTCCTTGCCGTCTTCGATCCGGCAGGCGGCGAGGCGCAGGTTCTCCATCCGGCGGCGGAAGACGGGATCGTCGATATCGAGCTCAACCGGGAAGACCTGGCGGCTGATCTGGTTGCAGATCGAGAACACCTCGTAGTCATATTCGGTAGGATCGACGCCGAGCGCCTTGTGGAAGGCGGGCCGGGCGTGGTCGCGCACGTACATGGTCGCATAGACCGACAGCAGGAAGAAGCGCACCCACAGCTTGTTCGCGCCCTGAAGGAGCTTGGGATCCGAGCGCAGCAGCATGGCGAAGGCCTCGCCGTGGCGGAACTCGTCATTGCACCATTCGAGGAACCAGTTGAAGATCGGGTGGAACTTGTGCTGCGGATTGCGCGCGAGGTGGCGATAGATCGTGATGTAGCGCGCATAGCCGATCTTCTCCGACAGATAGACCGCGTAGAAGATGAATTTCGGTTTGAAATAGGTGTATTTCTTGGTCTTCGTCAGATAGCCGAGATCGACACCGATGCCTGCGTCCTTGAGGCTTTCGTTGATGAAGCCGGCATGGCGGCTTTCATCGCGCGCGAGCAACTTGAAGAGCTGCTTCACATCCGGATTCTTGGTGCGCTTGGCAATTTCGGCGTAGAGCACGCAGCCGGAAAATTCCGAAGTCATCGAGCTGACGAGGAAATCGGTGAATTCCTTGCGAAGCTCGGGTTCCAGCCCCTCGATCACGCCTTTGAAGCTGTCATCGTGCCTGAAATGCTTCTTGTTGGGATCGCCGATCATCTCGTCGATCAGCGCATCCCATTCCTCGCGCACCGGCGAGACGTCGATCGCGTCGAGCGCGTCGAAGTCGGTGGTGTAGAAACGCGGGGTCAGCATCGTTTCCTGCGTGGCGAGTTCCATCGCCTCTTCGCTGGTCATCGGCTTGTAGGCGTTCATTTGATCCTCCCGGGATTGAAGCTGACCTCATAGAGTTCCCTGAGGTCGAAATAGGCTGCGAGCCGGGTCAACAGGCGGCCGAAGGGTCCGGCACGGGTAACCGTTGCGGCGCGTTCGAACACGGCGCTCTGTCCGAAGGGAATGGTGATCGGATCGCCGTGTACCCGCACCTTGTCGCCCGGCTCGAGCTCGACATCGCCGGCGAGTTCGACATGGGCGTGGAAATGCTCCGAGCTCTGCTCGACCGTGATCGTGCAGGGAATGTCGAATTGCTTTGCGGTCGGCATGCTGCGGATCGCGGCATGCTCATCGATCGGACGCGACGCCATCACTTCACCCCTTCGAGCATATCGGCGAATACCCGGCGATTATCCTTGCCGAAATAATCGAGTTCGAGCGCGCTGCCGGTGGTCTCGTCGCGCAGGGTGAGATTGCCGTTGTCCCATTCGACCAGTTCGAAAGGGACGTCTGACCCGATCCCCCGGATCCGCCGCTGATGGACGAGGCTTCGCACGGTTGATCGCACGAAGCCGCCCTCGCCGACACCAAAGCGCCCGACTTCGATCCCGCTCGCCGCATCCTCGACCCGGACCGAGCCGTCGGCCTCGTCGAAGAAGAACAGCTGGCGGGTTGCCGTCGCTTCGGTCCCTGCCTCGGCGCGGTTTACAACCGGATCCGATGTGCGCTCGAAGAAGCCGAGCGTCACCGATGCAGTCATCGCGAGGCTGATGGCGACGAGGCCGCCCATCAACATCAGGGGAACGCGGTGGACGGTGATTTCGTCCTCTTCATATGTGCGAACGATCATGCAGGGGCTCCTTCCAGGCCGTTGTCCGACAGCTCTTTCGTTTCGGAGAGCGGGGCGCCGGATTTCGCATGCGCGGCAGGGCCGTTCACCTGCCTAGCGCCCGGGGTGGCCGCTTCCTTGATCTCGGTCAAATTCCGTTCGATCGAGATATGCTCCGCGCAGGCATCGGCGAGCATCCGTGCGACCTTCTCCGGCTCGGCGATCCCACGCAGCATCGGCTCCGGCCGGCTAAGCCGGAACGGGCGCACATGCGGCCACATCAGGAGATAACCGAGCAGCCTTTCGCCCTTCAGTTCGACCGCGATGTCGCCATGATCCTTGCCGCGCATCTTGAGGTTAGCGGCGCTGATCTGCTTGAGCGGCACATTGATGCGCGTCTCGATCGCCATGCCTATGCGCATGATGAGCCGCGTATCGGTGAGGATATAGAGCGTGCTGCGGACGCTGAGCCACGCGAGCAGGTTGAGCACGCCCAATCCCGCCACACATAGCGCAGCGATGATCGCCGCGCTCTGGTAATTGCCCATGGCGACCGAAACCGCGACGAGGATCGCGAAATAGATTGCCACGCTGCGGGTGTGGAAGGCGGTCCTGGCGAGCACGCTCCTGTCGGGCCGGCCCTTCCACAGGATCTTCTCGTCGGCAGCCGGCGTGCCCATGGGATCGCCATGAGCGGTGGGGCCGGCATTCTCGAGCTCAGGCGGATCGAAGCGCGGCTTGGCGTGCAGCTCAGGGTCCGCTGCGGGCATTGTCTTGGTCTTCAGATCCACGGTTCAGCCCTTTCCGGCGTCGCGTACATGAAGCCGCCGCCATAATAGGCCATGATCTTGTCCTCTTCGTAGCGAGTGACCTGGCCGGGTGTGTCAAGCCGCGGGACGTCCGCGAACTGTTCGGAAGTGATCGCCGGGATCTGGACCTGTTCGGGAAGGTCGTCGAAGAAGCCCTTCTTCTGAACCGTGCAAACGAACATCGGCGCAAGCACCTTGTCGCCGGCATTGGTCTCGATCTCCAGATAGCGGATGATGTGTTCGGACTGGTCGACCCAGATGTCGCTGACCTTGCCGGCGACCTTCTTGTCGGCGGCGATGACGGGCCAGCCGATCAGGGCCGGATCGTTCGGCGAGACCGACAATTCATGGCTGTTGCCGATCGGCACGATACGCGGACGACCGTCGAACGTGAGGTCGGGATAATCGGCGCGCTTGGCATAGGCCGCCGGGCCGAGGCCGTCCTTCATCGGATTGCCGGTCGGGACCCAAGGGGCACCAGCGGCGTTGAAGGCCTGCACGGCGGGAATGTTGACGTCGTCGCGCGGCACATCTTCCGGGACATAGACCCCGCGGCCATGCGGCAGGTTGAAGACCTTTTTCTCGCCCTGGGTCAGCGGCCAGGTGTCGACCCGGCCGGTCTGTTCGTCCTCGACCGGATAGCCTTCACGACGGCTTTCCCGGTTGAGATAGACCACAAGGGCGATGAAGAAGACGAAGAAGAGCAGGAAGGCCAGCTCGGCTACGTCGAGTGTCCCGACGATATATGTGTTGTTCATTTCACATTCCTCTCAAGCAGAGTGCGACCGAGATGGGGTCCCTCGGATTCCTTTCCGGTCATGTCGGGAATTCGCGCAGGCCGAACGGCTGGCCCGCGCGCTCCCTAGAATCGAGGGTGTTTGTGCGACCCCGGCCGACAAGCGGCCCGATCGCGGCGAGGCCTGCCAGAAGCAGCAGGATTTCGAGGAGGTAGACCGATGTGTACCCGGTCGCCCTCGTGGCGATGGCCTCTCCTGCATCGCCGGTCATGACGAGCGCCGAAACGCCGTCGCGAAGTGCGCCGCCAACCGCGATACCCGCGCCTGCGGCAGTTGCCTGAACCGCGCCCCACGCGCCGAGAGCGAGGCCTGCGGTCGCGCTCTCGGCGAGGTTCATCGCCTCCATCAGCGTGCCGACCGAAAACAGGCCAAGCCCGACGCCGATCGCGAAAGCGCCGAGGAAGAGCATCATCGGAGATCCGAAGGGCGCGGCGAAGACCACGAAAAGGAAGGCGATCACCCCGGTCACGAGGCCGACCCCTGCCAGCCGCAGCGGATCGGTGCCGAGCGCGAGCGAGCGGCCCGACAGCATGAAGCCGATAAGACTGCCGAACGCCCACGCGCCGGTGAGGGAGGTGGTCGAGCCGACCGAGAGGCCGAGTATCTCGCCGCCATAAGGTTCAAGCAGGGCGTCCTGCATGGCAAAGCCCGCCGCGCCGATGCCGATCGCGGTCAGCAGCCGGGCATTGCGTCCATCGCGTACGAAGGAATTCCAAAGCTCACGGAAATCCGGGGTCTCGCGGTCATGCGCGGTCGCCTTCGGATTGCGCGCTTCCTGTTTCCACAGCGCGACGAGATTAAGGATGATCGTCAGCACCGCGCAGCCCTGGATCACCTGGACGAGCTTGGTTGCGCTGAAATCCATCAGCACGCCGCCGATCACGAAAGCGGCGAACATCATCCCGACGAGCAGCATGACATAGAGCAGCGCGACCGCGCGCGGCCGCTTGTCCTCGGGCGCGAGATCGGTCGCCAGCGCGAGGCCGGCCGTCTGCGTGATGTGGAAGCCCGCGCCCGTCATCAGGAAGGCTATTGCAGCTGCGACCATGCCGAGATTGAACGCCTCGGGCTTGCCCAGCAGCAGCAACGCGAAGGGCATGATGGCAAGGCCGCCGAACTGTGCCAGCGTCCCCGCCCAGATATAGGGCACGCGCCGCCAGCCCAGGAAGGAGCGGTGCGTGTCCGACTTGTGCCCGATCAGAGCGCGAAACGGCGCGACCAGCAGCGGCACCGCGATCAGCAGTGCGACCAGCCAGGTCGGCGTGCCGATCTCGACGATCATCACCCGGTTGAGCGTGCCGTTCAGCAGCACCATCGCCATGCCCACGCTCACCTGGAACAGCGACAGCCTCAGCAGGCGGCCAAGCGGCAGGTCCTCGCTCGCCGCATCCGCGAAAGGCAGATAACGGACCGCGACCTGCGTCCAGGTGTCGGCAAGGCGAGGACGCTGACTCATCCGTGCCTCGTCAGTTCGAGCGCCTGCGAGGTATAGAACCCGCTCTGCACGCGCTTTGTGCGACCGATCGACCAGCCCGAAAGCCGTTCGAGCCGGGCGCGCACCTCAGTTTCTCGGACCGGCACGATCGCCGGCGAGCGATCGCTCTTGGGAAAGACCTTGCCGATTTCGTGCATCGCGCCGAGCAGCTTGGTGCGCGGGGCGAAAGTGAACAGGATCGATCCCGTGCAACGCTCAGCAAGCTGCGCGACTGCATCGACGAGGTCCTCGGGCGAATAGTGGATCAGCGAATCCATCGCGACGACATGCGCGAAGGTGCCGAGACCGGGATCGAGCATGTCGCCCGCCATCCAACGGATCCGGCCATGGCCGATGAAGGAGGGCGTGCGCTCGCGTGCGACTTCGACGAGGCCGGCGGCGACATCGATGCCGGTCACTTCCGCACCGCGGCAGGCCGCCTCGATCGATAGCGCTCCGGTCCCGCAGCCCGCATCGAGAACGCGTGTGCGCCTGAGATCGTTGGGCAGCCAGGACAGCAGGGTGTTGCGCATCTCGTCGCGGCCCGCGCGCACGGTCGCGCGGATACCGCTCACCTTCACATCGGAAGTGAGATCGATCCACGCCTGCCGCGCGGTGCTGTCGAAATAGTTCGCAAGCGCCTCACGCCGCTCTGCATAGGGGCTTGCCTCGAAGGGAAGGGGGGAGCGTGTAGCCATCATTCAAATCCCAGGAAGTCGAAGATTTCACGGTCCTTCATCGGGTTCGCCAGCTGCGGTTCGACACCGTCCCACAATTGCTGGGCGAGCCTGAGATATTCGTTCTGGGCCTCGATCACCTCGGGATCGTCGCCCATCTCGAAAAGCGTGCATTTCTTGAGGCGCGAGCGGCGGATCGCATCGACATCGCGGAAATGGGCAAGGCGCTCCATCCCGATCTTGTCACAGAAGCGATCGATCTCGTCGGTTTCGCGGCTGCGATTGGCGACGACGCCGGCAAGTCGGACTTCGTAGTTCTTGGACTTGGCGCCGATCGCGGCGACGATCCGGTTCATCGCGAAGATGCTGTCGAAATCGTTCGCGGCCACGACCAGCGCGCGCTCGGCATGCTGGAGCGGGGCGGCAAAGCCGCCGCAAACGACGTCGCCCAGAACGTCGAAGATGACGACGTCGGTGTCCTCGAGCAGGTGGTGCTGTTTCAGCAGCTTGACCGTCTGGCCGACGACATAGCCGCCGCAGCCGGTGCCCGCAGGCGGGCCGCCCGCCTCTACGCACATGACGCCGTTATAGCCTTCGAACATGTAGTCTTCGGGCCTGAGTTCCTCGGAATGGAACTCGACCGTCTCGAGTACGTCGATGACCGTCGGCATCAGTTTCTTGGTCAGCGTGAAGGTGCTGTCATGCTTCGGATCGCAACCGATCTGCAGCACGCGGTGGCCGAGCTTGGAAAACGCCGCCGACAGGTTCGACGAGGTCGTCGACTTGCCGATCCCGCCCTTGCCATAGACGGCGAACACCTTCGCGCCCTTGATCTTGTCGCTCGGGTCCATCTGGACCTGGACCGAGCCTTCCCCGTCGGGCGGGGTGAAGCTGGATTTGGGGTTGTGAAGGTTCATATTGACAATATCCCTTTGTCTCTCATTCGGCCACGAAGACGCCTTCGAGGCGGTCTTCCAGCTCGTCACTCGCCTCACGCAGGGCGGCGAGCGTTTCCTCATCGGGCTCCCACAGGTTTCGGTCGCATGCTTCAAGCAGGCGTCCCGCGACCCGTGCGGAGCTCTTGGGGTTCAATTCGGACAGTCGGCGACGCATGTCCTCGTCGAGGACGAAGGTTTCGCTGATCTTCTGGTAGACCCAGGGCGCGACCTGGCCGGTCGTGGCGGACCAGCCGAAAGTCGCGTTCACGTGGCCCTCGATCGCGCGCACGCCTTCGTAACCGTGATCGAGCAGGCCTTCGAACCATTTGGGGTTCAAGGTGCGGGTGCGTGCCTCGAAATCGATCTGCTCGGCGAGCGTCCTGACCTTGGTGTTCCCGCGCGTCGCATCGAGGATGTAGACCGGTGCCTCGGCGCCCTTGGCCTTGGCGACCGAGCGGGTGACGCCGCCGAGGCCGTCGACATACTGGTCGACATCGTTGATCCCGACCTCGACGCTTTCGAGGTTCTGGTAGGTGAAATCGACGTCCGCGAGCACGCTCTGAAGCAGTTCGCGGCGCTGGACGGGCGAGCCCTTCACGCCATAGGCGAAGCCCTTGTTCACCTCGAAAGCGTTGGCGAGTTCGTCCGGATCGGTCCACGCCCCGCCGTCGATCATCTGGTTGACGTTCGCGCCATAGGCGCCCTCGGCATTCGAAAAGACGCGAAGCGCCGCGGTCTCAAGATCGCAACCGAGCTTTTCCATCTGGGCGAGCGTGTGCTTGCGCACGAAGTTCTGCTCGAGCGGCTCTTCCGCCTGGCTCGCCAGCAGCGCGGCTTCGGCGAGCATGCGGGTCTGCATCGGCAGGAGGTCGCGGAAGATGCCGGAAAGCGTCGCCACGACGTCGATCCGCGGACGGCCCAGTTCTTCGATCGGGATCAGTTCGGCGCCTGCAAGGCGGCCATAGCTGTCGCGCCGCGGCCGCGCGCCCATCAGGGTCAGCGCCTGCGCGATCTGGGTGCCCTCGCTCTTGAGGTTGTCGGTTCCCCACAGCACCATCGCGATGCTTTCGGGGAAGGGCTGGCCACTTTCGACATGGCGCGCGATCAGCCGCTCGGCTTGCTCGGCGCCCTGCTTGCAAGCGTAGCGGGTCGGCATGAGGAAGGGGTCGAAGCCGTGGATGTTGCGGCCCGTCGGCAGGACTTCGGGATTGGCGACGATATCGCCGCCGGGCGCGGGCGGGACATAGCCGCCGTCGAGCGCGTGGATCAGCGCGCCCAGTTCGTCCGAAGAATCGAGCTGCTTTCCAAGCTCGCCGCGATCGATTCCCGCCTCGGCCATGAGCGCGGCTTCGACCATGGCATCGAGCATTTCCTCGCGCTCGGATCCTTGCGGGTTCTGCCCGAAGACGTGAAGGCCATGCGGAATAAGCGCTTCTTCGAGCTCATAGAGCCGTTCGGTGAGTGTCCCGATCTCACCGCATTCGATGTCGAGAGCGTGGCATTGTTCGGCTATGATCGCGGCAAGCTCCTCGCGCTCCTGGGCGCCTTCGGCGCTGCTGCCTGTCGCGCGCCAGCGATCCACGCTCGCCTTCAGTTCGGCGAGACCCTTGTAAAGCCCGGCCTGCGCGAGCGGCGGTGTCATGTAGCTCACAAGGGTTGCGGCGGAGCGGCGCTTTGCCAGCATCCCTTCCGACGGATTGTTGGCGGCGTAGAGGTAGAAATTGGGCAGGTCGCCGATCAGGCGTTCCGGCCAGCACGAACTCGACATGCCGGTCTGCTTGCCGGGCATGAATTCGAGCGCGCCATGCGTGCCGAAATGCAGCACCGAATGGGCTCCGAAATCCTCGCGGATCCAGCGGTAGAAGGCGCTGAAGGCATGGGTCGGGGCAAAGCCGCCTTCGAACAGCAGCCGCATCGGGTCGCCTTCGTATCCGAAGGCGGGCTGGATGCCGACGAACACATTGCCGAACATGGCGCCTAGCACCTGGATGTTGCTGCCGTCGGTCTGCTGCTTACCCGGAGCCGGGCCCCAGGCGGCTTCGATCTCGGCGAGGTATTTCTCGCACCGGACATGATCGTCCGCCGGGATGCGCGCGGCGACGTTGGCATCGGCGCCGTAGAGATCGGCATTGCCCTCCAGGATCGCAGTCCGAAGGTCATCGACGGTCTCCGGGACCTCGACCGAGTAACCCTCGGCCTTCATCCGGGTGAGGGTTGCATGGAGCGATTCGTAGACCGACAGGAACGCCGCCGTGCCTGTTGCCCCGGCATTGGGAGGGAAGTTGAACAGCACCACCGCGACCTTGCGCTCTGCACGCTGCGAGCGGCGGTTGCGGATCAGCTTGACGGTTCGCTCGGCCAGCGCTTCGGCGCGTTCGGGGCAGCCCTGCATCGGGCGCAGCTTTTCGGAAGCCGGGCGCGGACATTGCCGTTCGCAGCCCATGCAGCAATCGCCGCCTTCGCCCGCGCGGCCGCCGAAGACACTCGGCACGATCGCGCCGTCGAGTTCGGGCAGCGCCACCATCAATGTCGCTTCGAGTGGCATCAGACCCTGTTCGCCCTTGCGCCATTCCTCGATCGACTGGAATTCGATCGCGTGCGCGGCGAGATAGGGCATGTCGAGATCGCCCAGAACCTTGCGCGCCGCATCGGCATCGGCATAGGCCGGGCCGCCGACCAGCGAGAACCCGGTCAGGTTGACGATCGCATCGACTGCCGGCTTGCCGTCGCGGTCCATGAAGAACTTCTCGATCGCAGGCCGCGCGTCGAGCCCGCTGGCGAAGACCGGGATCACCTTGAGCCCGGCATCCTCGAATGCCTTGATCGCGCCGTCGTAATGGTGGCTGTCGCGTCCCAGCAGGTAGGAACGCAGCAGGATGAGCCCGACCGTGCCGTTCTCGCCGCCGCCGGGCGGCAGCAGGCGAAGGCTCTCGGAGATGCGCTGTTTCGTGCGCGGGTGATAGACCCCGATTTCGGGATATTCGAGCGGCGCATCGGCCTTGGTCTTGCCGCGCCGCGCCATGCGGTCGCCCGCGGCATAGCGGTCGATCAGCGCGCGGACCATGGCGACGACGTTTTCGTCCGAGCCCGAGAGCCAGTATTGCAGGGTCAGGAAATAGGCGCGCACGTCCTGCGCGGTGCCGGGAATGAACTTGAGGATCTTGGGCAGGCGGCGCAGCACCTTCATCTGCCCTTCGCCTGAACTGCCGCCCTTCTTGCCCGAGCCGCGCAGCTTCTTGAGCAGCGCCATAGGGCCTTTCGCGGGCGCATCCATGCGGTAGCCGCCCATGCGGGTCAGCCGCACGATCTCACCCGCCGACATGAGGCAGACCATCGCATCGCAGCTCTCGCGCCGCGCTTCGAGATCGGGGAGGATCGCGCGGACCTGATCGTCAATGAAGAGCATCGTCACGATGACGATGTCGGCTTCTGCGATCGCCTGCTTGCAGCGCGCGAGATGTTCACCGTCGCGTTCCCAGTCGGCTGCGGCGTGGAGCGAGAGGTGAATGTTGTCCTTGCACAAAGTCTGGCCGGCCCGGTCCACCGCGCCCTTCAGATGATTGTCGAGCGTCACGATGGTGACGCGCACCGGGGAATTCATCCGCAGTTTGGTAGGGGCCTTAGCCAGGGGAGTGGGAGCCTTACCGTGCATAATGCGCCTTCGCCTCGTAAAGAGTTTCGACGTCGATCGGCCAGCGATCATGATCCTGTGCGAATGCCTCGGTGTTGCGGCGGGCCTTGCCGCGCACGAAGAACGGGATTTTCTTCAGCTCGCGTTCGGCCTCGTCGGTCCAGCGGTGGCTGTCGTTCCCGGCCGAATCGAGCGCTGACGGTGCGGCTTCGGCTTCTGCGAGCGGAGCCGGTTCGTCATGAACAGGGATGCGCGCGGCCGCCGGGCTGTGAGCCGCATGGTGGCTGGGTCCGGCATCGTCCGAAAATTCGAAATCCTCGCGGAACATGGTGAGCAGATGCTCCTCCAGCCCCATGACGAGCGGATGGACCCAGGTGTCGAAGATCACGTTCGCGCCTTCGAAGCCCATTTGCGGGCTGTGGCGGGCGGGAAAGTCCTGGACATGGACCGGTGCCGAAATCACCGCGCAGGGCATGCCCAGGCGCTTTGCGATATGCCGCTCCATCTGCGTGCCGAGCACCAGTTCGGGGGCCGCCTCGGCGATCGCGTCCTCGACCTCGAGGTGGTCGTCGGTGATGAGCGGCTCAAGCCCGTGTTCGCGCGCGGCGGCCCGGATGTCGCGGGCGAATTCGCGGTTGTAGCAGCCGAGGCCGCAAACCTCGAAGCCGAGTTCATCGCGCGCGATCCGCGCAGCGGCGACGGCATGGGTGGCATCGCCGAAGATGAAGACGCGCTTGCCGGTCAGATATGTCGAATCGACCGAGCGGCTCCACCACGGCATACGGGATTGGGTGTCGCCGAGGGCAGGCGTGGGATCTGCACCTGCCAACTCGGCGACTTCGGCGATGAAGGCGCGTGTGGCGCCTACGCCGATGGGGACGCTGCGAATGGCGGGCTGGTCGAACGTGCGTTCGAGCCAGCGAGCCGCTTCGTCAGCGATCTCGGGATAGAGGACAATGTTGAAATCCGCCTCGCCGATCCGGGTAATGTCGGCGGGGGAAGCATCAAGCGGCGCGACGAGGTTCACCTCGACGCCCAGCTGGGCGAGCATTTTCCTGACCTCGACGAGGTCGTCGCGGTGGCGGAAGCCGAGCGCGCACGGGCCGAGGATATTGGCCCGAGCCGCCCGGCCTTCACGGGGCGCGCGTTCTACATCGCGCCGGGCGAGGCCGCGCACGACCTGATAGAAGGTTTCGGCCGCGCCCCAGTTTTCCTTGCGCTGGTAGCTCGGCAACTCGAGCGCGATCGCGGGGCAGGGCAGGTCCATTGCCTCGGCCAGGCCGGCCGGATCGTCCTGGATCAGCTCGGCCGTGCAGGACGCGCCGACGATCATCGCCTGCGGCTTGAACCGCTCGGCCGCTTCGCGCGCGGCCTGCTGGAACAGTTCGGCCGTATCCTTGCCCAGATCTCGCGCCTCGAACGTGGTGTAGGTCACCGGCGGGCGATGATTGCGCCGCTCGATCATAGTGAAGAGCAAGTCGGCATAGGTGTCGCCCTGCGGCGCGTGCAGGACGTAATGCAGCCCCTTCATCGCGGTCGCGATCCGCATCGCCCCGACATGGGGCGGGCCTTCATATGTCCAGACCGAAAGCTGCATCGCCTACACCTCCAGCCTGTCGCGGCGGCGCAGCGGCCGGGCGAAGAGTTCGGCGAGGTCGCCTGCCTGGTCGAAGCCGTGGATCGGCGAGAAAACGAGCTCGATCGCCCACTTGGTCGACAACCCTTCGGCCTCGAGCGGATTGGCAAGGCCAAGGCCGCAGACCGTGAGATCGGGCCGGTCCTCGCGCACGCGGTCAAGCTGGCGGTCGACGTGCTGGCCTTCGCTGATCCGTGCGCTTTCGGGGATGCGGGCGAGATCGCGGGCGCAGTGGGCGCGGTGAAGATAGGGCGTGCCGACTTCGACCGGGATCAT
>Ga0207419_1000563_pt1 | contig 32025 bp, 25 predicted proteins | sample ElkSloMetagenome_4_FD_184723 | JGI IMG/M metagenome (GOLD analysis project Ga0207419, IMG submission 184723) | Hot spring microbial communities from Elkhorn Slough, Monterey Bay, USA - MD2A (version 2) | ecosystem: Environmental > Aquatic > Marine > Intertidal zone > Estuary: Microbial mat ... | reverse complement strand
GGCTGACAGGAGCGGACGTACAAACAACAGCCCAACGCAGCGATCGCGGATCTCTCAGACTGGAGTTAGTTGATCCACAGCCCGATCACACCTATCGACTGAACGTTATCCTACACAATCAAGATCAGCATCCCCTCAGTTTTGCGATTTGTCCACAGTCGTTTAGGTAAAATCTCCTCAATTGTGCCTCTCAATCAAGGTTATTAATATGGCTTGCTCATCCGAGATCAGGTAAAGTGTTTCATAGCACTTGCAGATCTTTCCCGCGATTGAGTTATGACTTCTAGCACTTCTCCGTTCACTCAACTCTGGCGTCGGATCGAAGCAACGCCGAAGCCCGTACCCGAAGATTCCATTAGTTTGCGAATCTTGGTACAGTTGCTTGTGATTGTTGGGATTGTTGCGACTGATATCGCCATCGAAGAACCTCTTAACCTGTGGGCAATTCCCGTGAGTCTGGTCGGAGCTACCTGGAGTTATTTTCGCCGTCGTCATCGTAATATACCCGTGAAATTCTGTATTGCGATCGGAATGCTGGTCGCACTAGCGGCATTTTTTGGGCGATTGGTGGGAGAACTCAATGATACTCGTCTGGTCTTGGCTCAACTGTTAATTCATCTGCAAATTCTGCACAGTTTTGATTTACCGCGTCGCCAAGATTTGGGGTACTCAATGGTGATCGGGTTAATCTTGCTCGGTGTTGCGGCTACCCTCAGTCAAACCCTGACTTTTGGGCCTGTTATTCTCGTGTTTTTAGCCATTGCATTACCCACTTTTATTTGTGATTATCGCTCCCGATTAGGCTTTGCGAAACTCAATTTAAACAAAACCGATCTATCTCAACCCTCTAAACTTTTCTCTGCATTAAATGTAAAATTTTTAGGCGTTAGCTTTATTGTTGTTGTTGTTCTCGGACTACTTATTTTTGCTCTCTTACCTCGTTTTCCGAGTTATCAACTGCGCTCTTTTCCGGTGAGTTCTCCGATTGATTTACCTCAAGGTCAATTTGATGGGACTCGTGTTTTTAACCCCGGTTATGCCTCGGAAGACAACTCAGAAAATAACTCTGAAGATGGCAGCAGTGGGCGCAGTCCGCGTCGAGGTGCAGGTCAACTTGATTCGACTTTTTACTATGGTTTTGATACCCAAATTAACCAAAATTTACGGGGTCAATTAACTCCGAAAGTCGTGATGCGTGTGCGATCGCAAGCCCGAGGATTTTGGCGGGTTGTTGCTTTTGATCAATATACGGGTCAAGGGTGGGAAATTTCCCGCAATGATGATGATGAAATGTCTGTGATCAACCGTCCATCTTGGTCTTATCAATTTCTGCTTTACCCTTTCATTACAGCCAGTGAAACCCGAGAAATTGTTCAAAGTTATACGATTATTTCTCAACTCCCAAACTTACTTCCTTCTATGCCTTGGGCAAAAGAAGTGTATTTCCCAACTCAAGAATTAGCAATTGATGCTGAACGAAATTTGCGATCGCCTTTGGATTTACGAGAAGGAATGACCTATACTGTTGTTTCTCAAGTTCCTTTTCGCAATCGTTCGCTCTTGCAACAAGCTTCAACAAAATATCCCCAGAAAATTACCGATCATTATCTAGAAGTTCCCGAAGAAATTCGAGAAAAAGTTCGTCAAAAAACCGAAGAAATCTTACAGAACGTTAATCAAGTTGCCCAAACTAAAATTCCTCTAGATAACCCCTACGAAAAAACACTTTATCTTGCTCAATATCTCAAACAAAATCCGGTTTATCGTCTTCAAGAAGCACCGCCATTTTTACGAGAAGATGAAGATTTAGTCGAAGCCTTTTTATTTGGATACAAAGACAGTCCACCCGACGAAACCATCACAGGGGGTTATCCCGATCATTTTGCAACCATTTTAACCATAATGCTGCGTTCTATCGGGATTCCAGCTCGATTAGTGGCGGGATTTGACTCGGGAGAATTTAATCCCTTTACAGGCTTATATGTTGTCAAAAATACCGATGCTCATGCGATGACAGAGGTGTATTTTCCTGAGTATGGTTGGTTTGCTTTTAATCCAATTCCAGGTATGGAATTAATTCCACCTTCTATCGAAGAAAACCAAACTTTTAGTGCATTACGTTCATTTTGGCAATGGATAGCGGGTTGGCTACCGTCTCCAGTTACGAGTATTTTACAAACAATATTCGGAACGCTATTTATTTGGATCGCGCGAAGTATTCGGTGGTTTTTAACTCTATTTACTCGAGGATGGGTGGGTTTATTTACGGCATTATTTGTGTCATTAGCCGTGAGTTTTTTAGGATGGTTTGGGTTTGATCGTTGGCAGGTTTGGCGTTATCATCGTTGGTTGTCTAAACTCCCTCCTGAAGAACGTTTTTATCAACAGATGTTGAAGCTTTTAGCTGCAAAAGGATATCAAAAGTCTGCCGCACAAACGCCTTTAGAATATGCTCACTCTATGCAACAATATCATTCTGTCGATGAAACTGAGGTGATTGAGGAAGTTTCTCAGACTTATATGCAGTGGCGATATGGAGGGAAATCAGCAAATATAAACCAAATGAAAATCTTGATTAATAATTTAAAAAAAGCTCATCTTAAACGGTTGAAAAAGCGAAAGTTTAGAGGTTTAAAATAGTTGGTTCTAATCGTTTTAGTCATTTAATAATATTCAGGGATGAGGAGGACTCAAAAATGAAAATAATTCTAATTTCAGCCGGATTAGTTTTAAACTGTTTCTTTGCCGTACCGATTAATGCTACGCCTTTTAACCCTTTTACTAAAGTTGAATATGATCAAATTCGGCATGGAATGACTTATGAAGAAGTCAAAGCAATTATGAGAGGAGAACCTGGAGAACGGGATCAGGGGTTTCGAGAGGATTCAGATCAAGAAGATCCTCGCACGATGTATCATTGGATTAATCCCGATGGTTCATCCATTACAGTTGTATTTAGTCCAGAAAACGAAGTGATTAATCTGGGTTCTTACAACTTAATGCCTCCCCTACATACAAACTTATCGAGAACAGAAGATAATCGCCTCCAAAACTTATATCAAAGTCCAATTACAATAGATTACTATAATCAACTCAAAATCGGTATGACCTATGAAGAAGTCAAAACCGTCATGGGTTCCGAGGGAAAAACCAATCAAGAACTCTACAATACCAGTGGTGATTCTTCTCAAACTCGCTATCACTGGTTAAACCCAGACAATACGGGTATTAGTGTTGTTTTTGATCAAGATAATCGAGTTCGTTCCATTATTACCCACAATTTAAACGAATATGTGATGGGTGGAGATCCCATTCCCTCTCAAACACCCGAAGGCCAAACTTTAGCCACACGTCAACAATATTATCAACTACAAATGGGAATGACCTATGATCAAGTCTCATCCATCATGGGAACAGAGGGAAAGCCCAATCCCAGTTTCAACCCAGATGGAGACGAAAACTTTAAAACCTCCTATGAATGGATGAATCCTGATGGAAGCGGAATTAAGGTGATTTTCAATATCGATGATCAAGTCACAAAAATTTACGGTTTGGGTTTAGGAGTCGGACTAAGATATTAGTTTGAACAGTCTTGTCAAAAAAACGCTTTTTGATCAAACAGCAATCTTAACAGGTGTTCATGGTGTCAAGAGTGCGGTATATTACCATAACAGTAGGGTAATGACTGCATTAAGGTGACTGCAATCACTTTAATTAGATCCACTGCCAATGGGCGTGGAGTGTGTCACGAGGTACTTGTCACTGCTGTTTAGATCAGTTGGGAGAAAAATATCAATGAAACAATTAGGTCGTTTGTTAGTTCTAGTAGGTTTATTAATAAGTTGTCTAGGATGGGCTGGACATCAGAATGCTTATGCAGCTAATTTGAGTCTGAATAAGTTACCTGTTGTCTCTCCCATTTTGGCTGTTGAACAACGAAGAAATCGGGCTGATGAAAAGTTAGGCGAATTTGGAGAGAAGCTCGATCTCAACAATAGTTCGATTCGAGAATTTAGACAATTGCGGGGAATGTTTCCTACTCTTGCGAGTATGATTGTTGATCAAGCCCCCTTTGATTCAGTTGAGGATGTCCTCAAAATGGAGGGATTAACAGAGCGTCAAAAACAAATTCTGGAAACTCATTTAGATGAATTTACAGTCACTCCAGTTGCTTCTGTTTTACAAGAAGGAAACTTCCGCTTGAATACAGGAACCTACGACTAGACTGGCTGAGATTTTCAATTCAGGTTTTCGGTTTTGAAAGTCGATTTTGATTAGAAAATAACTCCCGTTAGAGTCTGTCAGCGATAACGGGAGCTTTTAAGTCCCTAGAAAAGTCTTCTCGACAAATAACCCAGGATGATTCAAAGAAGGTTGAGTGTTTAGCCGAAAAAGTCTCGATTGAGTTAAACCTCAAAGAAACAACAAACTCTAAGAACAGATGCAAGAAAACCATTGTTATTTTTATGAACAAAATTAAGAATATTAGGATCAAGAAATTCTAGGTAGTCGAGGTTGAGTCAGAGCTTCTATAATATCCGGGCATAGCCATCCTTTACCGTCACCTTGAATATGACCCATTTTGATCCATCATCTCCTGTTAATATACCCGACCATTTTGATGTATTGGTTGTCGGGGCAGGAGCCGCAGGTTTATATGCTGCTTTGTGTTTACCGACTGATCTCCATGTGGGCTTAGTCAATAAAGACATCCTTCCCCTTTCCGCTAGTGATTGGGCGCAGGGAGGTATCGCGGCGGCTATTTCTGCTGAGGACTCACCTCGCCTGCATTTGGAGGATACTTTAAAAGCTGGAGCCGGGTTATGTGAACAATCTGCGGTTGAATTTTTGGTTTCTCACGGTCCTGAATGTATTCATCGTTTGGTCGAAATGGGAGTCTTGTTTGACCGACATGACCAAAATTTAGCTTTAACCCTAGAAGCCGCTCACTCTCGCCATCGCGTCCTTCATGCGGCAGATACAACAGGTCGAGCGGTGGTCAGTATTCTCGCGGAACAGGTTCTCAACCGCCAAAATATTCAGCTTGTGTGTCCGGCTTTTGCCTTAAACTTGTGGCTAGATCCACAAACGCAACACTGTCAAGGCATTAGTGTCATTTGTAACCGCCAAGTGCGATGGATAGGAGCATCAGCCGTGGTTTTAGCCACAGGAGGCGGTGGACAAGTCTTTTCCCAGACTACAAATCCCAGTGTCAGTACGGGGGATGGAGTGGCGATGGCTTGGCGATCAGGGACGTTACTGCGAGATTTAGAGTTTGTTCAGTTTCATCCTACAGCTTTGAAAATATCGGGTGCGCCTCGGTTTCTGATTAGTGAAGCGGTTCGGGGAGAAGGTGCCCATTTAATTGATCAGCAAGGGAAACGGTTTGCGTTTGAGTATCACCCTGACGGAGAACTCGCCCCCCGAGATGTGGTCAGTCGAGCGATTTTTAATCACTTACAGAAGATGAGAGCGGTTCCAGGCGCTAATAGTGAGAATGTTTGGTTGGATTTACGTCCGATTCCCCCTGAAAAAATTCGCTCCCGTTTTCCGAATATTATTCAAGTTTGTCAACAGTGGGGAGTAAACTTATTTGAAGAACCGATTCCGGTTTCTCCTGCGGCTCATTATTGGATGGGTGGAATTGTGACGGATACCCTCAATCAAACTTCGATTCCGGGTTTATATGCAATTGGCGAAACTGCAAGTACAGGTGTACATGGTGCGAATCGTTTAGCGAGTAATTCTTTGCTAGAGTGTTTGGTTTATGGCGCTCAGATGGCAAAACTTCAATACACAAATACCAGTATAGATTTACCTGTTTCTTCGGAAAAGATCGAATTTTCTTTACCTTCGGATTGGCAAGAGCAGTATGATCAGATTAAGGAGATTAAAACCCAGTTACCCGATTTAGTTTGGCAAAGTGCAGGAATTTGTCGCGACGGACAGAGGTTAGATCAAGCTCTCTGTCTAGTCGAAGCTTGGCATCAAACCTTCCTCAATCTCCCTTTGAGTCAAACTCTGTTAACCTTGCAACCGCAACAAACCATTCAGTTTGATCAAACTATCAAGCCTTCCCAGTTGAGAACATGGGGAGAAACCTGTAACTTGCTCGATATTGGATATTTAATTCTCAAAAGTTCTGCCTTTCGACAAGAAAGCCGAGGAGGTCATTATCGTCAAGATTATCCTGAAACCAATCCTAGCTGGCAAGTCCATACTTTGACTCAAGGCGATCAAACCTGGAAGGCTTCCTTAATCACCTAAATTTTTGGGAGAAGTGAGGAGTGTTTGATTTGAGCGATTAACGCCCTCCGCCGCTACCGTTGGTGTTCGGCGGCTGCTCCTCCGTTTGTTTGACAGGACAAATAATCGAATCTAGAGGGCCAGATGTAACCTGACACCCATGAAACTCATTCGTTCTATTTTCGGGTTCAAAGCGAGCTTGAGCCGCTTCTACTAGCGAGAACTGCACACCTGCGATCAGCGTTACAGTCGTTGTCAATCTAATTATGCACCCCATGGAATTTATACCCCTGATTAACTCAACTTACCCACAATAATTATCAATAGGATTTCTGTTGTGTTCAGTATATCAGTATTTTTACGGAGTTGCTACAAACTTAAATATTTCTCACCCAAAATTTTTGTTAAACGGACGAAAGCGACGACCCTAAGCCTTTAGTCGGAGGTCGGAGAATACTCCTTTTGACTCAAAAAAGTTGAGAAATTCTCAAATAAATTGCTGAGTAACGCCGTTTTTAGAGGAAACTTACTGAAAAATCTGAGCATTTCCTTGAATTGCAACAAAAGAGTCGTTATAATGGCAACACCCCCTGAAGGTAGAAATACCTGACTTGTTAATCTACTTCTTACCCCCACCCCTTTCCGTAAATTTTTAAGAATTTTTTGGGCATTTTGATTAATGATGCCAGATTGCAATATTCACTAATCTTCTGGAGACGACTGCACATTAAACTCAGGTGATGAAGTCGCAAACTTGTATCTATTCTTCCCCGAACGTTTGGCTCGATACATGGCATCATCTGCCTTTTGAGTAAGAAGATTGAGGTCATGAGCATCAAGAGGATAGACACTAATTCCAATACTGGTGGTTACAGAGACAATGTGTCCGTCTAAATGAGCTTCTTGAGTAATCGTCTGAAGAATTTTTTTAGCCACTCTAGCAACATCAGCTTTACGAGGAATTCCCGGTAAAATCACCGTAAATTCATCTCCTCCTAGCCGAGCCACTGTATCACTACTGCGTAAACAATCATTCAAGCGTTGGGCGACGGTTTTCAACAATAAGTCACCAATATGATGACCCATTGTATCATTAATAATCTTAAAATCATTCAAATCCAAGTAAAATAAAGCCACTAATTTGTTATTATTTGTCGCCCATTCTAAAGATTGAGCGAGACGTTCATTAAAAACTTTACGATTCGCTAAACCCGTAAGCGGATCTTGTTCGGCATGAACTTTAAGTTGAGCATTATAATGTTCTAATTCGGCTGCAATTCTTTTCAGTTCTTCTTCTAAACACTTGCGTTCAGTAATATCTCGAATAACACCGACTAAAAATATATTTCCCGCCGCATCTCGATGAATAGAACGTTTAGTGGCAATGAAGCGTGTTATCCCTTGAGCATCAGTCAACTTTTCTTCATTTTCTTGCTCACCCGCCAAATAAAATGCTAGTTCATCTTGTTTCCAAAAAATATCAGCTTCTTGTTGGGGAAATAGCTCATAATCCGACTTACTCATCAGCGTTTGCATCGGATAACCCACTAACTTACAATAAGCTTGATTAATCACAATTTTGTGATGGTTTTTATTCTTCACATAAATCGGATCAGGAATCGTATTAATCACACTGCTCAAAAAATCAGTAGAGCGTTTAAATTCCCCTTGTAAATGAGCTAAATAACCAACCACAACCGCCGCCGAAGCCAACAAAGTTATCAAGGGAGGAACAACAGGAATCCACCATCCATAACAAAAAAGCAGATAAGCTCCTCCACTCAAACCCACACTCAACAATAAAACCAACGTCGTTGAGCGATAAGGCGCTCGTAACTTCCAACACAAACTCGCGCCCACCCAAGACCAACCCAAAATCCACAACCATTCAACGGGGTCAGACCAAACCTGAATTTGAGTTCTGTTATCGAGAGCGGTACTGAGAATTTGGCTGACAAAATTCGCCATCAGTTCCACCCCGTACATTTTTTCCCGAGATTGAAACAAACCCCCACTGTAAGAGGTGAAGTGAGTATCTTTCACACTCGGAGCTGTGGGGCCAATCAAAACAATGCGATCGCGAATTAACTCTGATGGGACTCGACCTTCCAATACCTCCGTCATGGAAACTCGACGAAACCGACCCATTGGCCCGCGAAGATTCGCCAGAAATTGATAACCCCCGGCATCAGCGCGTACATAAGCCCCGTCATTTTGACGAAACCGGGTAATATTACCTTCTCCAAGCGGAAAATCAGTAGCGGGTGCTAAGGAGGGGAGAGAAACCCCTTGATTTTCGAGGTAAATAGTCGCTAGCTTGAGCGGAAAACTCTCAAGAATGACATCATCGGGAAACCAAACATGAAGCAAGCCTCGCCGCACAACCCCATCGGTATCCGTCATAAAATTATTGAAACCGACTTGATCTTTCTGTGCAAGAATCGGAGGAGGGTTTACGGCTGACCCATTTCCGCTTTCAAACGTTTCAATTCCAACAATATTAGGAATCGTTTGAAAAGCTTGTACTAATTCCGCATAACCGGGTTCAGTGGGTAAATCTCGATAAAGATCAAGACCAATCGCTTGCGGTTCTGCTGCATTAATTTGTTGGAGTAACTGAGCCAGTTTATTATCAGGTATGGGAAAACCATAGGCTTGTAAGTCAGATTCATCAATTCCGACAATCAGGATACGCTCATCAATCGGCTCTAAAGGTCGCCAACGAAAAAACAAATCTAGCACAGACCACTCTAGAGGTTGTAAGAACCCTAAAGCCCGCATTGCAATCACAATTCCTGCAATGCTCGAAGAGGTCAAGATCACCCGACGGTTTTGGGAGAACCATCCCGTCAGCGATGCTAATTTTTGCTTGTATTTCTGAAGTTTTCCAACTCTTGTTCTCAGTATCCAAAGCAACCGTCTAGCTCCTGTCTTGATAATCTAGATCCATTAAGCTTTTGACCCACTCAGGGATGAATCTAGTGTGGTGTGTAGAAAGGATTGGAAAGACTAACTTCCCTGAAAAATTCACACGAGGATAGGCAGATTCGGCTTGCTAGATTGTACGGGTATAGAACAAGGCAATCAGGAACATTTAGAAATCCATTCGTGTTCCTGGCACAGTTGAAAGCTGATCGAAAAATAGATGTTAGCTCAATGGTTTGAATCGTTGACCCTGACCTCAAAGTAACACTATCAATTTAACAGTGTTGCTCGTCGTTATTTTGACAAGTCTTCCTAAGCTAATTTCACCCTAATATTTAAAATTACGCCGTCCTTGATAACCCGATAAATCAGCCAATTTTTCCAGTGATGCAGTACCGGGATAAAATTGACCGTCAATTTCCCAAGTCGGATATCCTGTTATTCCTGCTTCTTTACAAAGCTGGGGTCGAGCATTTTTACCTTTAGGATCACATTCTACATAATCGATCATAGCAAATGCTTCTTTGCCAAAAAGCTGTTTTTGGTCGTGGCAGTGAGGACACCAATAAGCCCCGTATTCTTTGGCGTTGAGTTGCTGAAGATGACGGGCGAGTGCGAGTTCAGCAGGCCCCGAAGTTGTGGTAATCTCGTAGGGATTTGAGGGATTAGCCGCAGTTGCAGAGGTTTGAGAACCGTTGATACTGCCATACAAGCCTAAAGCCCCAATCAGTGTTATCATGCCAATCGTTAAACCTGTGAGTAACAGTTGTCCGACATCCTCCCAGTCGTGACCCCAAATACTGAGAACAAACAAACTCACAGCAAACAACGCCGAAGCCACACAGTAGGGACAAAACTCTCCGATCTCGACCACCATAATATTCATCAGGTAGCCGCTAAACACGACCATCGCCGTACTCAGGGCAAACATCAGCAGTCGCGTTTGTTCTTCGAGATTAGCCCGCAGAGATTTTTGAGAATGCGGATCAACTAATAACGGGGCAATGGCAACAATCCCCATACTCAAATAAGCCAGCAAACCAAATAGAGTCAGCGGTAAACCAAAAACACTCGCATAAGGGCTATTTAGCACTTGGTCGCACCCCTCTGTCGGACAAGCCGCTGAACCGCCCGTGAGTTTGACCCAAGTTAGATAGGTTGTCTCGACAGCACCAAGACTCGCAATCGCAGCCGTGATCGGGCGAGACCAACGATGAATCCAAGGATTAGAACGTTTGGCAATCATCACTTAATTTCAGCTAAAAGAGGACTATTAATTTTAGATCTTAGTCACTTTGAACTGAGATTTGAGAAGCTAATTCTTGAGAATTGACTAAAATCCTCTGATTTTCTCTAGGATTGAAACCGAAAAATACCGATTGTCATTGAGAGATTGTCCGAGCAAAAGTGAAAACTCAAACTTTTTGTTTGTCTAACTGCCAATTTTCTGGATCGTGAGAGACGGATAAACTGCGCTGCATGACTTCTACAAATTGCCGCACTCGACTCGGGTCAATCGGTTGGTCAATCCGTCCATGTCGCTTCAGAGAACTCGAAACAATCACACCATCTGCGGCTTGAATCAACTTCGGAATATTTTCCCAATTGGCACCACTGCCAATAAATAGCGGAGTCTGACCTGCGGCTTTCCGGGCTAATTCTAAATCCTCCCAACTCGGCGGATTTCCCGTAGACAGACCTGATAAAATCACACCATCGGCTAAAGCCCGTTCAATCGTTTCTTTGACCACTGAACTTAAATGAGCCAAACCTAAAGGAGCCGCGTGTTTAACCAAAACATCCGCTAAGATTTTGACATCACTCCCGAGTTCTCGTCGATAGCGAAGCAGGCGATGGGCATTGCCTTCGATTAGGCCTTGGTCAGTTGCCATCACTCCATTGAGGACATTAACACGAATAAACTGCGCTCCGACACAGGAGGCGATAGCCATCGCACTTTCAGCATCATTGCGTAAGACATTAATGCCAATCGGGACGGTTACCAAGCTCATCAATCGATGCACAATCAGCGTCATTGCACTGACAATTGCCGGATTGACCTGATTTTTGGCAAAGGGAGCATCAAAAAAGTTCTCCACAATAATACCGTTCACACCGCCAGAGGCTAGAGCAGTCGCCTCCTGTTCGGCTCGATCCATAACAGTTTTGAGATTACCTCCCCAACGGGGAGAGGTCGGCAGCGGTAGTAAATGTACGACACCAATAATCGGATTGGATGTTTGAAAAATTTCCTTTAAGTCCACAGGGTTTACCTTATACCACCAAAATAGAACAGCCAGTTCCTAGTTATTAAAGCCAGGATATCGGCTACAGTGGCAATTGAATAGACAACGCTTTGAGACGGTATACCATAAGATTTTATCGGTAACAGTGACACCATAACTAGGGTTCGTCAAAATTTGGAAGCAGGAAGTTCAGGAGGCCGGTTCGTGAAAATTGTCCTGATTATTTTAGCGGTTTGGGTTGGATTGCTCATTCTAGCCGAAATTGGGTTAAGAGTCATGTTTGGTTTTGGTAATCCCTTAATTTATCAAGCGGATGAGGATATTGGCTATCTGTTAGTTCCCGATCAGAAAACGCGACGGTTTGGCAACCGCATCGAGATTAACCAGTATTCTATGCGAAGTTCCCCGATTACGACTGTTCCACACTCGACAACTTTACGCATTTTGTTATTGGGAGATTCGATTGTCAATGGGGGATGGTGGACTGATCAATCGGATATTATCTCGGAAATGCTCACTCAACAATTGACTCAAACTCTAGATAAACAGACTCCCAAACACCAAATAGAAGTTTTGAATATTGCGGCTAACTCTTGGGGGCCACCGAACCAACTCGCTTACTTACGAAAATTTGGGACGTTTCAAGCGGCTTGTTTGATTGTGATCATCAATACAGATGATTTATTTACTAAACGTCCTAACCCGAACCTGGTGGGGGTTGATCGGAACTATCCCGACCATCGACCGATTTTAGCCTTACAAGAACTCTTGAACCGTTTTCGTCCACCTCAACCCTCGTCTATCGCTGCTTCTGACTCTCATCGGCAACCCTCTGATCCTGTCAGCTATAATCTCCATGCAATTGAGGAAATTCGAGACATTGCCACTCAACAGGAAATTCCTTTTTTATTAGCGATGACTCCTCTATTGCGGGAAATTGGCAGTCCTGGCCCGAGAGATTATGAAATTAAGGCTCGTCAACGTTTAACTGAGTTGACTCAAACTCAAAAAATCTTTTATATCGATTTTTTACCGCTTTTTAATTCAATAAATGAACCCAAATCTTTCTACCGAGATCATATACATTTGAGTGTTCAAGGCAATCAATTCGTCACACAAAAATTGACTCAAACCTTACAAGAAAAGATGGAAATTTTAGTCAATTCTTCCCCGTAAATCTTCTGAAGTTTAGACTAAAACTTGAACAGCGTAGATGTTTTGGCGAAATTTATGCAATCGTTTCAATTTCATCTGAACTTGAAGAAATTTATTGAAAGCTTTAATTTTCTCATCGAGATGTATTAGGGGATAAGTCCGGTCGTAGGGTAGTCTAAACTCCAGTAACTCTAACATATTCCTATTTTCGGTAAAAAATAAATATAGCAGGTCGCACTGGTATATCTACAAATGCCCTGAACGAAGAATAGCCAAAAGCCTGACTATATCGGCATTTTCTTGCCTATTGCCAGAGCGCCTATTGCCTGCCGCCTGCGTTGCGCTATAGTATCGTTAATTTTTAGTTTCATAATTAAAACTGTTGTAAAAACTCTAACAATTCTCTTTTAGAATAATCTTTATTATCATCAACAACAAACTCTTTATTTTCGTCTATACATTTAAAAAATCTAAAACGAAATACCTCGGTTAGATACAAAGCTTCTCTGTAAAATGAAGTTAATTTGGTTAGATCATTAAACGCTTTATCATAAAACTCTTTTATTGTTAAATCAGGCATTTTAAATTCGGGTATTAAACAGCTACTAAAAGGTATTATAGATGTACATTCCCAATCCTCTAACGAAAAAACAATATTCCAATACGTTTCTGTTGAAGTTATTTTAATTTTCATAATTTAATAAAGAATAACACTTGGCAGAATAGATCTTTAATTCAACTGGAGCTTAGACTAAACTTTGAGCAAAAAATCAATATCTCCTATTAATAGTTAAAAATGCCGGAGTCTGTCAAAATCCTCAAACTAAAGGCATCTCAAATGACCTGACGGACTTGTTCAGATACAGTATTAAAAGTGTTGAGATGTTTCTCATTGTACATTTTTGGTGCAGGTTTTATCAACACACCCGGCTTTAGCAAAAAATCTTCAATTTGCTCACCCGGTATCGGTTTGGAGAATAAATAACCCTGTCCCGATTCACACTCTAGCGATCGCAGTTTTTCCAGTTGTTGGGGGGTTTCTATACCTTCTGCAACCGTTGCCAAATTCAGAGATCGCCCCAAGGTAACAATCGAGTGAATAATACAGCGTTCTCGCGTTCCTCGGTTGAGAGTTTCCACAAAAGAACGATCAATCTTGATCACATTCAGCGGAAATTGATGCAAATATCTCAAAGATGAAAATCCCGTTCCGAAATCATTAATGTGTTGAAAATCATCTAAATCGATAAATAGGACAGCAAACCGATAATTGTAGCGGCGGTAGAAAATGCTAACAAAGAGAAATTCCGCCGTAAAAATAATAATCGCATAGGGATGTTTCCAGAGAAAATAGGTACAGCTTGCCGAAGCGATCGCTGCCACTAAGCCCCATCTCTCTCCATACAAGCGACTAGACGAGCCAAACCGCGATCATGCCAAACAGGAAATCGATATGAAAGAAAAAAGACCAGCGAAAGTAATTTCCGAATATTCCCAATGCAATTAATAAGATTGCGCCCAAGATGTCTTTGGATAAGAACGATGATTTTGATGGGTTTAAACTCATCTTGACCTCTATTCTTGAGACCTTTCCTCAAATATTAAGCGATCGCTACAAGTACGGCAGAATATTTTCCCTATTGCCAGGTTAGTTTATATTATGTCCGATTAATCGATGATGATTATCTAACAGTTTTAAAAGCCAAAAATTTGCTAAGAAGTTAAAAAAATAACCGAGATATTTATTCAAATTTTCTCCAATTTCAATTTCAATCTACCTCTTGTATTGATTTATTGTTCAATTTTTGGTTTAAACTCAAGTCAAAATCCAGCCTTTCCAAAGCAATCGCTAAAACCACCGGGAAGAAAAAAAGATCGTTTGTTTTTTGTATATGTTGTCAGACGTGATAAACTGCTAGTTAAACTGAGAACGGTTTCGCTTGGGATAGCCAGGACTAGGGCCAATCCATCCTTCAACCCTAACCACTAGATGAGTATCTCGACCTCGGTACTGACAGATTTGGTGCAAAGACTGCCCAAACTGCGGCCGCAAATTTATTTTAAATCATCCCTAACGGCTCTTTCTCATGCGATGGAAGATCAGGTTTTAGCGGGAACCGACGGGCCGCTTGTGATTGCCACCTTTCAGCGAGAGCGGTTTTATCGTCAAGAAGCTCACCGCTATCGACGCATCGCTCAACATAGCGATCAAGTCTACATTATGGCAGCCCCAGAAACAGAGTTCAAAAACTCATCAGTTGGGCATGAAATTGTGGCGTTTGGCGCCGAAGAACAGTTAAGCCAAGAATGGAATTTAGTGGTTCTCGGTCAACATTACTCCACCTGTCTGGCTTGTGTGGAACGGCAGAATTTAGCCGAAAAGTCTCAGATTCCTGAACAACTGGCGATGGATCAGGCGCGACCCTTTGAAGGCATTTGGACTAGCGATCGCCATGTTTGCTTACTCGTCGCCCAACTTTTGCTGGATCGGATTGTCTATTATCGCCCGGAACTGCGTGCTAAAGTTGAACAAGCCCTCAAGGTTTACGGCATAATTCCGCCCTCTGGAAAACGCCAAAAATCCACCTCTCGTTCTTCTAAAAAACAACAGTCCTCCCCTGGCTCAAACGGACAATCTGACTTATCTGCCTCTCAATTTAGTGATGCCTTTGCTCACCGCTTAGTCACCTATTTACAAGCAGGTCAACACAAACTATTACGAGTTTACCGTTCTCTAGCCGCTCAAGAACGCAAGGAACGCTTAGTCAACTCGATCACCCACGCGATTCGACAATCCCTCAATCCCCACGAAATCATCAAAGTCGCCACCCAAGAACTTGGGGAAGCCATGCAAGCGTCACGGTGTTTAATTTATCGGTGTAAGTTCACAGATGAAGTGGTTGTTCTGACTCATGAATATCTCTGCTGTCAGCCGACGGACAACTGCGTATCGCCAGTGGACTCCCTGATCGAACAAACTTGGCCCCTGCAAGCTAATCCTTTGTTTCAAGCTGTTGTCAACCATCAAGATCGAGTATATTTAACTGATACTTCTCTGTCTCCTGAAACGGCGATCAAATCTCCAAAAAATCGCGATCTTCAGCCGGAACTGTTACAGTTGGAAGTTCAAAATAAAATCAAAAAACTGGCTGTACCTTGGCAAATTCATGGTTGGTTAATGGTTCCGATCTTGTATCAGGGAAAATTACTGGGAATGGTGGAATTACATCAATGTACCCCTGAATCTCGAAGTTGGAAAGAAGATGAACTTGCCTTAGTCGATGCGATCGCAACTCAACTGAGTGCAGCTTTAATTCAAGCCCAAACCTACGCAAACCTAGAAGATCTCAATCAACAATTAGAAGCGTTAGAACGCACTCGAAGTAATTTAATTGCGATTACCGGACATGAACTTCGCACTCCGTTATCAACGATTCAAGTGTGCTTAGAAACCCTCAGTCAAGAACCGGATATGTCGTTAGATATGCGACAGGTAATGTTAGAAACGGCTTTAACAGATGCCGAACGGCTGAGAAAATTAGTGCAGGATTTCCTCACATTGTCTAATCTTGAAAGTGGACGAGTAGATTGGAACCCCGAAACTTTACCGTTGAGAGAATGTGTTGATTTAGCGGTGAGTGGACTTCGTTCGCGTTTTTCTGAGACATTATTACCGGGAATTGAAACCGATGTTACTGATGATTTACCCTTAGTAAAAGCAGATGGGGAATGGTTAGTTGAATTACTTTCAAAGTTATTAGATAATGCTTGTAAATTTACCAGTCCGGAAGGAAAAGTAACCGTTAAAGCCAAACGCAATGGCAATCAAATGTTAGAAGTGACAGTAGCTGATACTGGACGAGGAATTGAACCCAACCGTTTAGAAGCTGTTTTTGATCGTTTTTATCAAGAAGAAGGTTCACTCAGACGGACTGTGGGAGGAACAGGTTTAGGACTGGCAATTGGGAAACAAATTGTTACAGGTTGGGGTGGACAAATTTGGGCGAATTCTCCCGGAAAAAATCAAGGTAGTGAGTTTCATTTTACGGTTCCGGTTGTAGAAGCAGAAGTGGAAGTCATCGGTACACCGCCGTAGAATCGATGCCGAATGCACTGCCGCGGGCGATGACTCGTACCCGGCGTCAAATAGGGAGTTTAGAAGTGATGAATTCTCAATTCTGAATATTTCCGGTCTCCCCAACTCCGGAATAGGTGACGGGTAACTGATCATAACTGTCATGTGTAACGGTTCTTTACGATCGCTCTTTATTCGGCAAAATCAGTGATACGATGCCGTAAAAACATTACTATAGACCTTCTATGGCAGAACAACTGACTGGAAAACCCCCGATTTTCGGCGGTAGCACAGGCGGCTTACTCTCCAAAGCCGAAATCGAAGAAAAGTACGCGATCACCTGGACTAGCCCCAAAGAGCAAGTCTTTGAAATGCCCACAGGTGGCGCTGCTATTATGAATGAAGGTGAAAACCTGTTATATCTAGCCCGCAAAGAACAATGTCTCGCATTAGGAACTCAACTGCGGACAAAATTCAAGCCCAAAATGGAAGACTTTAAAATCTACCGTATTTATCCCAACGGCGAAATGGAATACTTACATCCGAAAGATGGCGTATTCCCTGAAAAAGTTAATGAAGGTCGCGATTTCTACGGTAAAATCGAGCGTAATATCGGATCTAATCCTGATCCAGCTAAAGTCAAATTTAGTGGAAAAGCAACTTACGAAGTGTAATGTTTGGCGTTTGAGCAACGCTAAATCAACGATTAAAACGCTCTATTAAAGGATAGGATGGAGGATTAAATCATGCCTTCATCCTTCACTATTTCATCACCTCTAGACCGCTATGATGTTTCCGGACTTCTCACAATTTCAGCAACTGGCAACTCAAGGCAATTTTATTCCCGTTTATCAAGAATGGGTGGCTGACTTAGATACTCCGGTTTCAGTGTGGTATCGAGTCTGTGCGGGTCAGCCCTACAGTTTTCTGTTAGAATCCGTTGAAGGCGGGAGCGCGTTGGGGCGCTATAGTTTTGTCGGTTGTAACCCGGTTTGGGTGTTAGAAGCCCGAGGAAGACGCACAACACAAACTTATCGGGATGGCAGAATAGAAGAATTTGACGGTGATCCGTTTCAAGTTCTAGAAAATTGTCTTGCCCCTTATCATCCGGTAAAATTACCCCAGTTACCCTCTGGAATTGGAGGGTTATTTGGGTTTTGGGGATATGAACTGATTCGCTGGATCGAACCGCGTGTTCCGGTGATGCAAGCGACTGCCGATCAAATGCCGGATGGGTTATGGATGCAGGTTGATCATCTGATTATTTTTGATCAAGTTAAACGTAAAATTTTAGCTATAGCTTATGCAGATACTCGCAATGGTGATCTTCATACGGCTTATCAACAAGCTTGCGATCGCGTGACACAACTGCTTGATAAATTAGAATCACCGCTATTTTCACGAGAACGAACGTTGTTAGAGTGGACACCGCCAACCGCCAACAAACAACAACCCAACTCCAGCGAAATTGACGGTTATCGCAGTAATATTTCCCCAGAACAATTTTGTGCGAATGTCGAAAAAGCCAAAGCTTATATTAAAGCGGGAGATATTTTTCAAGTTGTATTGTCGCAGCGACTTTCTGCCCCCTACGATGGCGAACCGTTTGCATTGTACCGTTCTCTGCGGTTAATTAATCCTTCTCCCTACATGGCTTATTTTAACTTTGGGAATTGGCAAATGATCGGATCGAGTCCTGAAGTGATGGTCAAAGCCGAGAAAACCTTTGAGGGAAAAACGATCGCCACGTTACGTCCAATTGCGGGAACTCGCCGTCGGGGACAAACAGTGGCCGAAGATGATGGGTTAGCAGCCGAGTTGTTACAAGATCCCAAAGAACTCGCGGAACACGTTATGCTAGTAGACTTGGGACGAAATGATTTGGGGCGGGTTTGTGCTAATGGTAGCGTCTTGGTTGATGAATTGATGGTGATTGAAAGATATTCTCATGTGATGCACATTGTTAGCAATGTTGTGGGAGAATTAGCAGAGGATAAGACCGCTTGGGATTTGTTGAAAGCTTGTTTTCCAGCGGGAACCGTCAGCGGGGCGCCCAAAATTCGGGCGATGGAAATTATCCATGAGTTAGAAGGGTGTCGTCGTGGGCCTTATTCGGGGGTGTATGGCTATTATGATTTTGAAGGACAGCTTAATAGTGCTATTACGATCCGAACAATGTTGGTTAGCCCTCAAACGGATGGTAAATTGGTCGTGAGTGTTCAAGCCGGGGCGGGTTTAGTGGCAGATTCTGATCCTCAGAAAGAATACGAAGAAACGCTTAATAAAGCGAGGGGTTTGTTGGAAGCAATTGGTTGTTTAAAACAATAGTAGATGTTGAAATGTTTGGGGTGCGATGCTTGTTGTTTTCAACTTAAAAGGGTTGATCGTTAACCTTAATAATAGTGTTTTCTAAGCAATCTATTTTGATAAACCATTGAATACTAATAACGAACATCATGGAATTTTACATTGTTGATGTTTTTGCAGAAGACAAATATGCGGGGAATCAATTGGCTGTAATTTTCGGTGAGGGAGTCGCTTCTCTATCCGATGCAGAAATGCAGCAAATTGCCCAAGAGATGAATTATTCAGAAACGTCTTTTATTCCGTCGAGTAAAACCGAAGATGGAGGCTATGATGTCCGAATTTTTACCCCTCAAAAAGAATTACCTTTTGCGGGCCATCCAACACTAGGAACAGCCTACATTATGCAACAAGAAATAATTAAAAAACCGCTTGAACAAATTATTTTAAATTTGGGAATTGGGCAAATCCCGGTGACGTTAACTCAAGATAAAGATGGTGATGAAATTTTATGGATGCAACAGAATAAACCTGAGTTTTATCACACTTTAGAGGGGGATTTAGTCGCACAAGCGTTAGGGCTAGATATTGCTGAAATTGATAGTCGTTTTCCCATTCAAGAGGTTTCAACCGGAATTCCATTTATTTTGGTTCCGCTGACAAATTTAGCAGCATTGAAAAAGGCAAAAGTAAATTTAGAATCCTATTCAAAGCTGATGGAAATTACCCATTCCACTGAAATTTTAGTCTTTTCTCCAGAACCCTATAGCCCAGAAAATCAGATTAGTGCGAGAATGTTTGCACCCGCTTTAGGAATTCCTGAAGATCCAGCAACAGGAAGTGCAAATGGATGTTTAGCAGGATATTTAATTAAACATTCTTATTTTGGCCAAGATCAGATAGAAGTTAAAGTGGAACAAGGTTATGAAATTAATCGACCTTCAATTTTGTATTTGAAAGCTCGACAAGTTACTGATACAATAGAAGTGAGAGTTGGGGGAAAAGTTGTGAAAGTGGCAAAAGGAGAATTATTTTAGGCAGAGATGAAACTTTTGCTACATATCTATCTCCCTATCTCCCTATCTCCCTATCTCCCTATCTCCTACCAAGGATTTCCAATCAGAGTAAATGCAGACCAATAGAAAGGATGAGACAGTTCTTCTTCTGTATTAGAGGTTAAACTCGGCGGTAGAGAAACCTCGCCCCGAGAAATTAACAGTTCACCTGCTTGTAACCGAACTTTACCTCGAATCATGGCAATTTGAGCGGTTTTAAGTGCTTCTGCTTTGGTCGAAGCTGTTTTTAACTGTTGATAAAATTCACTCATCAAAGCCAGGGTACCGCGATCGCTAACATACCACAAACTGGCTAACGCCGACTTCACACCCGACTGAAGGGCTAACCCCGCAAACCCTAACTCGACATTATTATCTCCAACTGCCGTTTGACAAGCACTCAACACCAACAATTCAGCAGGCGGGGTACTCCACCGCATTTCTTTCATTTGACTTAACCGTAGTTGAGTATCCCAGAGTTGAATATAGGAATTTTCCGGCTTTCCCGCTCTAAATTGGGCATGAGTCGCCAAATGCACAATCTCAAACCGATTAAAAGCTAATTCTGTCTCCAAATTCTGCAAAGTAGACATTTGGTTGAGAAAAGATTTTCCGGGCCATTGTCCTAATAGATTTGACAATGACGCTTCTTTCTCGGATTCGGGTTTAACAATATTTGATAATTCTACAGGTACCGCTGGAAGGGGATTTTGTTCTGTAAATTCCGACACTCCCATTGCTAAAACCTCTCCCCGTTGAAGATTCTCGTAATTGGTATCAACCAACAAATTAAATGCTGGAATTCGGGTTAAGCTATATTTCTCCACCAAAAACTGTTGTCCGTCATGCAAAACGCCCAGGGGTAACGTTCGCAAACCTGGCCCTGTACACAAAAGTAGAGTATCAATCCCTTTTTCCTTCAGCGTTGTTTCAAAAGGTTGAATAATCCATTGATACAATTGTTGAGCAGGTTTAAGATAGGAAGTTGTGTCGATTCTCCTTGGGTTCGTGACTTCTAGATAGAGTCGCTGAACTTGTTTCATTAGAGTGATATGATCGGCTTCTGAAATCACATTACCTGTTGCTTCGCCATCGGGAGTCAATAAAACTAATTTCAGATAATCGGCTTGAGGGGCTACCCACAAAACAGCAGGTTGGCTTCCGGTTTGGCTGGCGAGACGAGAGAGAATTTTGGCAATATCATCTGATGTCAGAGTGACTTCTGCCAAATCGCGGTTAAAATAATCTTCATATTGTTTTTCCCAGGTTGTTTCTAAGCTTGTGACCTCATCTCGCCAGTTTAAATTTTGGGGAATCTCCTGAGATAATGTAGGTTGAGAGAGGACAGCGAGTAACACACCGAAAAATACAAAACACAAAACAGCTAGCCCACGGTTTACACCATTCCGCCTGATACGAATTGCGGCTAGGGTTGACGTGAGAAACACCCGTATCTGGTGTTTGATGAGTTTGATCATGTCACTCAGATTAGAATGGTTTGACTCGATGATAACGAATCTTGCAGACAAATTCGTTATTAGTAATCTTGGACTGAACCCTTAAGTTTTTTCATTGCTACAGAGGATCGAGTTTCTATCCGAGAGACGATACAATAGTTAATAATCTGCTGAAATCTTGATTATTGAAATTATTAACTTGATATGACACCTCTAGACACTCCTGAATCGGGTTCAAATCATAACAATAGCGTTACCCTCACTGAAGAAACTTCTGACCAACCGTCGATGAATCCTGAAGAACAGGAAATGAATTCAGGTGATGAATTTCCGGATGAAGTGGAAATGTCGTTATTTGATCATTTAGAAGAATTGCGACAGCGTATTTTCTACTCGTTGATCGCAGTGGGAATTGCTGCGGTGGGTTGTTTTATTTTTGCTAACCCTATTGTGGAAATTTTACAAAAACCCGCTCAAGGGGTGAAGTTTTTACAACTGGCGCCGGGAGAATATTTTTTCGTTTCTATCCAAGTCGCGGGTTACAGTGGATTATTATTAGCGAGTCCGTTTGTTCTCTATCAGATTGTTAAGTTTATTTTACCGGGGGTTAGTGTTCAAGAACGTCGATTTTTAGGGCCGATTTTCTTCGGTTCAACCCTTCTGTTTGGTGTGGGATTGGTGTTTGCTTATATGGCAATTGTTCCGGCTGCACTGAAGTTTTTTATTGGTTATGGTGCTGATGTTGTTGAACAGTTATGGTCGATTGAAAAGTATTTTTCCTTTGTTTTAAAATTATTGTTTGTGACGGCGTTATCTTTTCAAATTCCCGTGATTCAGATTTTGTTAGGTTTACTGGGAATTGTTTCTTCTGAGAAAATGCTTTCCGGTTGGAAATATGTCGTTTTAGGTGCTTTTGTGGTGGGGGCAATTTTAACACCTTCGACTGATCCGTTAACACAAAGTTTGTTAGGGGGATCGGTTGTTATTCTCTATTTTGGTGGAATTGGAGTGGTTAAGGTGTTAGGAAAATAATCGTTTTAACTGCAAAGTTAAAGGTCTAATTGTGAGTTAGAAAAATTAGAAAAACGACTATAAACCTAAGTTTAAAAAGGGTTTAAAACTAAACAGAGAAAGGGGTACAAACGACTTTAACCCTAACTTACTCTGACATTTTGCTTTGAATTTAATTAGGGTGGGCTAGGCCCATCCTACTCCTATAATATTACTCCCCTCGCCTTTTAGGAGAGGGGTTGGGGGAGAGGTCAAAATCTCCCAAAATTTCTAATGGAAGAGGGTATTTCCAGTAACAGATAGAATAAGTGTACCGGATAAAAATGCGAATTCAAGGAAATTCCAGAATGTCCTATACCGTGATCACATTTGCACCTGTTCAGGGTTTCATCGAAAATTCTCGTAAACTCAGAGACTTGTACGGAAGTTCATTTATCTTATCATATCTCGCCAAAGTTCTCTGTGAAGACGCCCAACGATATTTTGAGTACGAAAAAGGGAAATCTCCTCAAGAAAACGATCCGGTTATTTCTCCTGCTGTCATTAACGTTACTCAAGGGACGCCGAACCAAATTATCATCCGGGGAGAATATCCCGAAGCCGACGCCAAACGGGTTTTTAATGATGCGTGGCGAACTCTTGTTATCTGCTGTCGGGAAGAAATAGAAAGCCGGGTTCCCAATGAAAACTATAATTGGAACCGAGTTTGGAACGCTTGGGCTAATTATAGTTGGGAATTCTTCTATTTTTGCGGCGGAGAAACCATTACAGACGCCCGACAAAAATTAAATGAAATTAAGCGATCGCGAAGTTGGGTGGGTATTAATTGGATCGGGGAAAGTTCAACGTTATCGGGTAGTGATGAAATTGCATGGCCCGGAATGACCGATCAATTTAACCCAAAAAAAGATAGTATTCGCGAAGTCAACCAACGCATCGAAATCTTTTATCAACACCTCAGCAAACAGTTTACTGAAGCGATTATTTCGCCCAAAGAACAGCTTAGTGTTCCTGAATTGGTAAAACGTTTGGTGACGTTAGATAAGGTTGTCAAAAAGCTAGAGTTGGAAGAAAACGAATATCCGAGTGTTGAAATTCCGGAAAAAAGCTTTAAAGACATCAACCGCAAAAATGACAACTCCGAAGATAATTACTGGACGGGTTGGTTTCAGGGAGATGGGGATAAAATTGGCGATTATCTCAAAAGTTTGAACCAATCTAACGACCCCAAGAAAGAAGAAGAAATTCTCCATAATTTTAGTTCGGCGATGATGAAATGGGGTGAATATTTCAAACAAGAATTTAAAAAAGAAATTCGGGGTTCTAAATTAAAACAATCACCGGGTCGAATTATCTACGCGGGAGGCGATGATTTTCTGGGCGTACTTTATCGGCAAAAATCGCAAATTAATCCTCAAGATTGTCTGGAATGGTTTTATGAGTTTCCCGAAATTTGGAAGCAACATAAGCAAGAAATAACGGTTAGTGTTGGTTTTGTTTGGGCGGCGCCGAATGTTCCTCAACGAGACGTTTTACAACACTGTCGAGAAGTTGAACAATCGGCTAAAAAATCGGGACGCGATCGCATTGCTTTGAGGATTTTATTTAATAGTGGAAATCATTTGGAGTGGACTTGTCCCTGGTGGTTGTTAGAAAAATTACTCGCAAATTATCGCGATCGCAATCAACGAAAAGGCGAACAAAACTGGACTCATTTGTATAACGATATCGCTGTTTTAGAGTCTCGCCATGCGTTTACCCGAGAACAAACTAAAGTAGCAGAAGCACTGTTTAAAGCCTATTTTCCCGAACAGCCTTGGGAAGATATTGTCGGTAATGATAACTATGATCAGGCTTTTAATCATCCCGAAAACTCTCACACGGGAATACTGGGGGAGAGCAAAAACTACACCGATAAAAACGGCGAACTTGAACTTGAAAATGTTCGCAAAGACATTAACAACTGGGTAATTAATCTCGGAAAAGTGGGATTTCACCTGTTCAGATTCTCGGATAAAAAATCAGAAATTGAATCCAAAATTTAACCCGAAAAAACCTTGTAAAACTCGGCAAATTATGCTATAATATGTAATTATCATTCAACCGTTAGGTCTGCTCTACGGAAGTTCGGGGCGATTCCTTTCCCCCGAAAATTTAGTCGGACGTTCCGGCACACAATTTCCCCCCACAGCAGCCACGTTATCCGGTTTATTCGCTTACTACGCACACCAGAATAATAAACCCGAAATCCTCCCCGATTTGTTATTAGCCGGGCCGTTTTGGGCGGAGGAAAATAATCCTCAAAACTTCTATGTACCGACTCCGTTTAACTGTTTGGTCAAAGACAATGAGATTCAACATCAAATGTTCTTCGACGGGGAAAACTGGAAGGTTTGGGAAGATAATCAGCCAACAATTCCCCCGGATGATAAGTATCAAAAGGGAACTTGGGTGGCAATTAACGACTGGGAAAAATTGCAAAATTCCCGGCCCAAAGAACTCCCGAAAGTTCAAACAAACCCCTGGAAATTTTTACCCCACCTTCACCCCCGCCTCCAAGAAAAACAGCGACGGGTGGCGACGGACGCCGACGAAACTCAAGGGAGTTTGTTCTTAGAAAATGCGGTACAACTCCACCCCGACGCCCGCTTAATTTATCTATCCAATACCAAAATTGATGAGGGTTGGTATCGGTTTGGAGGTGAAGGACATTTAGTGAATTTAAGCTGTAAAAAGTTAAATAATTCCGGAAAAGATTTGTTTAATCAACCCTTGAAAAAAAGCTTTGCTTTAATTGTCCCTGCGGTTTGGGGGAGTAACCGTCATTCCTATCGCAGTCCTGAATGTGACCCCACTGTTAACAAACTGGGTTGGCCAGAAAATCAAATTAACAGTCTTCTCACCCAACGTCCTCAACCCTTCCGCTATCGTTTGGGGAAACGCAAAACCGACGACAAACCGATTTCAGAACCCTTTCAAACCCAAGCTTTAACCACTGAAAATGAACAAAACCCTCAAAATTCAGGATTGCTTTCTCGCGGACGTTACGCGATACCCGCAGGTACCGTTTATGTTTTGCAAAACCCCTTAGAAAAAACCTGGTATCAATGGGATAAAAGTTGGTTTCCCCAAGAGGGATATTATTCATTGAAACGTTGGGGATGTGGATTAGCATTGCCCCTAGATAACGCCATTATATCTTAACACAAACTCTCACCCTTTATTCATCAATCAAAAGGAATATCAGATTATGTACAAACAGTATTACGGCATTATTGACACTCTCGCACCCCTTCATATTGGGGCGAGTGCGGGAGAAGAAACGGGGAATTTAAACCTCATTTTTCGCGATCAATTCACCCAAACGGGTATTGTTCCGGGGAGTTCTATTCGGGGACGTTTTCGGGCGGATATGCGCTTAGAACGTTTACAATATCAGCAAGAAAATCAACAATATGTTCCCCAAGAAATTAACGATAATTTTTGGTACGGACACCAAGCCGTTGAAGGTCAAACAGACGGGGGAACCACCGAAGCGATTGTTAAATTTGAATACGCTTCTCTCGTCTGGTTTCCGGTGTTTTGTCCAGGTCAGCCGATTGTTTGGATTAGTTGTCCGCGTCTTTTGAAACGATTTCAATTATTGACAGGAACTAAAGCTGAAGTTCCTCAACCTTACACCGCCTCAAAAACCCTGATGGCGCGACAAGTTGATGTCAATCAAAAGGTTTTATTCTTTAACTTAGGATTCATGGAAATTGACCACCAAATTGATGAAAACGACATCAAAAAATGGATTCCCAAAGGCGCGAACCTTTCCCCTTCCAACCTCGTTGTTGTTGATGATAACGATATTTCTCTCCTCCACGATATGGGGTTGTACCGTCAAAGTCGAGTTAAATTGTTGGATGAAGTCAAAAAAGTTGATACGGAGAAAGGCGCTTTTTTCAACGTAGAAGCGTTACCGGAAGGGTGCGTTTTGGCGTTTCCTGTCGCCACTAAAAAACAGTCTTGGGATAAGGATAATACATTCAAAGATGTCGATTGGACTGACGCTCTAAAATACAACATTTCCGAGTCGGAAGACGATGATTATAACTGGGAAGTTTTAGAACCGGATGGTTATCAAAAAGACCTTTATTTTGGGGGTTTGGAGTCTATCGGTTTTGGTCGCTGTCGGGTCACAATTAATCGGGTTAAAGGAGGAAAGTAATCATGGGTTGGAATTCTTACGGTTTGGATAAAATCGCCCAAGAGTTGGTTTTAAAAGCCAAAATTCGCGATTCTGATTCTCTCAATCAATCCTATAAAATGCGGATGGCTGTTGCTTACGGTTTGGAACGTTTCTGGGGCGAACATTTGCGACTTCAGAAAAAAGAACCTGACAAGTCTACATATTGGAAAGAGACTTGGGATGCTTTAGAAATGGTTCTGAAAAAAGCGGGGATTACTTTACCCAATGACCCCGTTAATGTGGACAATACCAAAGCGGTTAAAGCCATGAGTGAACGTTTGTGGAATGAACTTAATCTCGAAAAACAACGGGTTGCTTTGGCTGTTCTTACCCAACTTTGTGATTGTATTGTTTGGTGGACGCAACGGTATAAAGGGCGAAGTAAGGAGTGATTTTTTCATCCATTTTCCCCGGTTTAATTCCTTAGCCCCCTAAATCCCTTAGCCCCCTAAATCCCCGCCCCCTAAATCCCCCAATTCTGGGGGACTTTCAAGAATATTCCCCTAATAAATACCCTCAATTTTGGGGGTCACGGGGGCGGAAGGCTAGGGGGGATAAAACACTCAAACTCAAATCTATCTTAATTCAAACAATGGTTAAAATTCCTGACATTAACAACAAAATTCCGATGATGTTTCGGGCGCAAACCGCAGGGCGCTGTCAACTGCAAAGAATCGATACCGAACGCACTAGAAATAAAGAAAAACAAGACGTCGAACTTTGGGCGTCCGAATGGATTGAAAAATCCTATCCCGAGGCGCCACAATTTGGAAAAGGCGTACAAACTCGCCCCTATCAAATTAACTGGCGGTTTGTAACAAATGCGGGTCAAGATGATGGGATTATTCGCCCGGTTATCGGCGCCTACGGTTGGCCGTACTACCCCGGTAGCAGTATGAAAGGCATTTTTAAAACCGCTTGTACTGACGAACAAAAACGGCGCTTTTGCGGTGAAAAAATTATCAATAAACACGGCGGCGAAGACTGGAAACCGGGAATTTTGCGGTTTCATGGTGGCTATCCCTCGGGGGAATTTTGGCGGGAAAATTTAGTGGATATTGTTCACCCGCAACAGCCCTGGCAAGTCGGAATAGAGGATAATAAATCCGGGGGCGCTTTTGCCTTGATTTCTCTTTATCAACCCGAGTTAATCTTTGGAATTTCTGCCGATAAATCGGTTGACTGGGATGAGGTTTGGCAGGTTTGGGAAACGGCGCTTTCAAAAGGAATTGGTTGTCGCGTCAGTACCGGATACGGACAGTTTAATAAGACTTCCGAAAAACCCCTTTATTCCGCACGGTTGAAAGGTCAGGGAATGGCACCGAAATTGTTGAACGGAGAAGGAGAATTTCGACCCAATATGTTTCGAGGGGCGATCAGGGGTCATGCTTTAAGAATCTTTGGCGGTTTAACTGATGAAACCCAAGCAATCAACTTAGTTGAAACCCTGTTTGGGGGGATTCAAGGTGACGGAACTGTGGGATTATTAGCGATGTCTTTTGAAGAAATTTCCCTCACTCTCGGCAATTTTGGTCGGGGGAGTTATGCCGTTCCCACTTATAATATAGAAGGCAAACTCAACTGGTTTTTAACTCAATCTCTCCCCGAACATCAACAAAAAGCACTGACCAATTTGATTAAGGCTTTGACTCAGTTTGCGATGGTTTTTGGCGGGTTTGGGAAGTCCTGGCGGCGGGCGGATCACCGTTTATTTTACCCCGATTATTATCAACAAAGCGATCGCAAAGCTTTGATCGGTTGTCACTGGCAATGGACCGGGAAGCGATCGCTAATTACCGACGTGAAAGTTCGTAAAATTGATAAAGTGGGCGGCTTTATTGATGACGTGCGACGGGTGGCGATGGACTGGATGGAACTTCAAGGCGTCGCCCCCTCTCCCGAGGATTTTTGTCAATCTTGGCGGGAAGCGTGGCACCCCGATAACGTCCAGGTTTGGGGGCGGTTGGCGGATGAGGCGGAAGACAGTCGGGCGGTGGGCTGGTTTCACGGGCCATATCGTCGGGGCGATCGCCAATTTCGCATCGCAGAAGGGACGATTTATCAGTCTCATCTGACGGGAAAGGTGAGTCAAGTCGGACGGGTTTGGCATCGAATGTATCCCCTTGTGGTTTTGAAGAAAGATCCCAACAATCCCCAAAAACCTCTCCCCAAGAATACCCCTCAATTTTTAGAGTTTTTCATCTTTTTTCCCGATAATTCTCAAGATTCTGACGAATTACTACACTTTCTCAATTCCGAACAAAAACTGTTTCAAAAGTTGTGGCCCCAAACTTCGTAGTTGTGAGGCATCGCCCATTATTCCCCAAATAATCCCCCTGAATCCCCCTTTGAAAGGAGGACTTTTAACACTCCTCTTTTTAAGGGGGACAGGGGGGGATCTTCTATTTCAGTTACCAGTAATCTGTTTGATCTGCCTAAATTCCCCGGTGAGATCCCCCTAAATCCCCCTTAAAAAGGGGGACTTTCAATACAAAATAATAATAGGAGAGGTGTTGATTTCCTCTCCTTTTTTGTTGGTTATTATTCCGCTTTAACCCAGATGTTCGGGTCGATAGGGGCTGAACCGCGGCTGATGCGCCGACGACTACGAGTTTCCAACTAATCCGCTTTAACCCAGGCGGTCGGGAAAGCGCAAAAATGGTAAGTCGCCTAATCATAAGATTGGGGTTTCCAACTAATCCGCTTTAACCCAGGCGGTCGGGATACTATCAAGTTGATAACAGTAGATTATCCGATCTATTCGGATGTTTCCAACTAATCCGCTTTAACCCAGGCGGTCGGGCCATATTGCTTCTGTTTTGCTATTTCCGCAGAGAAGAACCCGTTGTTTCCAACTAATCCGCTTTAACCCAGGCGGTCGGGCTGCTGAGGGAGATCTGGTTTTGGTCTTTGGGGTTGTTTCCAACTAATCCGCTTTAACCCAGGCGGTCGGGACGAGATCTGCAAAGCAGTTATCAGTCGGGAGAGATGTTTCCAACTAATCCGCTTTAACCCAGGCGGTCGGGCACGAATTGTGCTTGCGCACATCTTTATAATTCAACCAGTTTTGTTTCCAACTAATCCGCTTTAACCCAGGCGGTCGGGGGCTAGGTTATAGAACCCTTGCACAATCGATATTGTAGACCCCAAAATCGAGGCTGTCAAAAAAACAGACAAAACACCCCACCTCAACTCCGTTCAAAAACGCTGAAACCCAGACCAGCAAGGGTATCGAGGCTCACAACGAGAGAATGCGGGTTTGAACCCAATTTGATCGAGCCTCGCAAAAGCCAGTCAAAGCCAAAATCAAAGATGGCCCCCTAAGCGATCGCACAGATAGCGACCCTCGGCGAGATAGTGACCAAAAATGCGATCGCCGGAATCTCCCCAAACATCGCACTCGTGAGTCGAGTCAGCAAAAGGCTTCCCTTTCAGGGCTTTAAAATCCAACCTCCGCAGGTTTTCCCGTCCATCAGTATCGAGATATCGACTCAAATCATCCAAACGTTCATTGAGAGTCAAAAGGCGATCCGGCTGTATTTGAGAGCGTTCTACCGACCGTTCAAACTCGGGAGAAAAAACCAACCGAGAACTCAAAGGCGGTAAAAGTTTTTGTTTATAATAGTTAGGTTTCGCCTGTGTCCAAATCAGTTTTCCCCATTCCGACAACTCGACAAAACCATCGCTTTCAAACAGTAAAGTTTCCGCAATTCCCCGGCAATCTGAAACCGGAAGTTGTTGATAACTTAACCGCCGAAACGTCATCAAATGTTCGCCAACCACGGCCGATTGATCCAGAGAAATCGGCAAACGGGGAATGCGTAATAACTCCGAACTCGACTGAAAAATATAGATGCACTCCGAGGCATAAAACATCCCCACCGCTTGCAGAAAGCCGTTCACACTTTTGAAACCGCCCGTCAGGTTAAAAATGACCTGAAAGTATTCATTCCCTTGATAGCCCCGCAAAGTCTGATCACACCATTGAATTAAATCAGACATCGCGACTCGAAAGGATTCAATGCTATTGGTCGCCAAATCATTAAACACTTGAACTTGAGCATTAAAACCCCGATTTTGCAACCAATTCGCCACCAGATCAGCTACCTCACGCCCTTGATAAGTATCCGTTGCTAAAATGTAGTGAATATCTCCACTCGACTGAGGTAATTGTCCGTCATAGTAGGTGATAATTCCATTTAATTCTGCACTTAATCGTTTGACTTCCTGCAAATCTGTTTCAGAATGATTCAGCAGTTGACGGCGACTTTCCAGGTGTTTATCGATAATCGCTTTTTCATCCGGCGTAAAATTATTAACTTTATGATTAGCCGTTCGGAATAACAAATCTCTCAAAGATTTATCTGTGTTATTTGTCAGCAAACTGGTTCCGCAGGGAGAAAGGAAAATTAACGCCATAAAATTAATCCAAACTTGTTAATAAAACCATGACTTTAGACTAACATTCGCTGGAAAAGGGGTCTTCCTGTTTAAGTGAATTGTCAATTTTGAATTGTTCCCCCCAGTGAATAGAGGGGAATTGCTGTGATTTTTTTAATCTTATTCAATTAACCGCAATAAAACCTCCGCCAACTTGTTCACCATCAGACGGTTAGAAACATCTTCCCCCCGTTTCAAACCGTGAATACTTCCCCGCAAAATCGGAAATTCGGATTCTAATTCATCCTCAGTTCCGTGCAAATTACTTTCTAAAATTGCGATAACTTTTAAATTCAATTCACCACAAAGATCTAACCAATCTGCGACTAAACTCAAATCTCTAGAGATAATAACCGCGTGAGTTGCGTATTGCATAATTAATCGGTTTTTATCATCAATTTTCCCGCCCACATCAATTAAATTGAAGGATAACGGTGTATTTTTGACATCATCTGCCACTCTTTGAGCAAATTCCGGAGTAAATTTAGATTTGTAATTTTTCTTCAGCTTTTCTGCTAAAATCGGATCTCGACTAACGGTTTCTGCATACCACGAACCTTCCCCATCAGGACAGGCTGTAATAAAGTATGGATATGGGGCTTGACCTTTTCGGTTTAATGCCTGAATCACCTGTTTTAACCCATGTCTTAAACAAGATTTTCCCGAATGAGGCGGCCCGCACAAAACAACTTTCATTGATTTGTTATTAATAGGATTGTTTCAATGTAACATTATGTATTACATTTTGTCAACTTCACCTTTAGTCAACACAATCTCCGAGTTTATACTGAGGATTATGACTAATAGAAATGACGTATTTTCCCATCTTTGGGTCAAACACTCCAACCGCCCCAAATAAATGACTAACCTTGTGGGC
>Ga0207419_1000562_pt1 | contig 32097 bp, 30 predicted proteins | sample ElkSloMetagenome_4_FD_184723 | JGI IMG/M metagenome (GOLD analysis project Ga0207419, IMG submission 184723) | Hot spring microbial communities from Elkhorn Slough, Monterey Bay, USA - MD2A (version 2) | ecosystem: Environmental > Aquatic > Marine > Intertidal zone > Estuary: Microbial mat ... | reverse complement strand
GAGACCCTGGAGGGCGAGGCCATGGACGCGGTGCTGTCCGAGGCCCGCCTGCCGGCGCGTCTGGACCGCAACGCGGCCTGATGCCAGCCGACCGAAGTCATGACTCGTCGCCATTCGCCGGGCGCGGTGCCGGCGCGGGAGATCCCTCGGCTCGCTGTCGCTCGCTCGGGATGACGTATGTTTTTGTTTTTAATAAACTTATCTGTCATCCCGAAGCGTCCGTCAGGACGCGAGGGATCTCCCAACGTGGCGTGTCGACGGTCCGGAAAACGTGTCACGGTTTCCGTCGCCGGGTATAAGACGCGCCATGACCCGCCGGCTCGCGCCATGGGCCGGCCGGGGTTGCCATGACGGCCGGATTGCGCCAGATCCGGCGGGGTTCCCCTGACAGGAAAGGCCGGACGCATGGCGAGCTACGATTACGACCTGATCACCCTCGGCGCCGGATCCGGGGGCGTGCGCGCCAGCCGCGTCGCCGCCAGCCAGTACGGCGCCCGCGTCGCCATCGTCGAATCCAGCCGCGTTGGCGGCACCTGCGTCATGCGCGGCTGCGTGCCCAAGAAGCTGCTGGTCTACGGCGCGCACGTCGCCGAGGAGCTGGAGGACGCCGTCGGCTACGGCTGGACCGTCGACGGCGCCCGGCACGACTGGGGCGCGCTGATCGCCAACAAGAACACCGAACTGCAACGCCTGGAGGGCGTCTACCACCGCCTCCTGCGCGATGCTGGCGTGACGCTGCTGGAGGGACGCGGGCGCATCGTCGACCCGCACACCGTCGAGGTGGACGGCAAGACCTATACCGCAGGCCATATCCTGATCGCCGTCGGCGGCCGGCCCATCCTGCCCGACATCCCCGGCATCGAGCACGCCATCACGTCGAATGAGGCGCTGGACCTGCCGGCCCGCCCCGACCGTATCGTCATTGTGGGCGGCGGCTACATCGCCGTCGAGTTCGCCGGCATCTTCAACGCCCTTGGCTCGCGCGTGACGGAGGCGATCCGCGCCGGCCAGATCCTGCGCGGCTTCGATGAGGATGTGCGCTCGACGCTGGCCGCCGAGATGGAGAAGAAGGGCATCCGCATCCGCCGCGAATGCCAGATCCAATCGATCGAGAAATGCGAGGACGGCAGCCTGTCGCTGCTCAACAACTGCGCCGAGGAAATGCGGGCGGACGCCGTCATGTATGCGACCGGCCGTGCGCCCAACACCGAGGGCCTGGGGCTGGACGCCGTCGGCATCGAGACCGCCCAGGGCGGCGCCGTCGTCGTCGACCAGTACAGCCGCACCTCGGTCGACTCGATTTCCGCCATCGGCGATGTCACCGACCGCGTCAACCTGACCCCGGTGGCCATCAAGGAAGGTATGGCCTTCGTCGCCACGGTGTTTGGTGACACACCGACGGCGGTCGATTACGACGCCATCCCGTCCGCCGTGTTCAGCCAGCCCCCCATCGGCACGGTCGGGCTGATGGAGGGCGAGGCGCGGACGCGCGAGCCGGTGGACGTCTACCTGTCGCGCTTCCGGCCCATGAAAGCCACCCTGTCCGGCCGCGACGAACGGGCGATGATGAAGCTGATCGTCTCGCGCGAGACGGACCGCGTGCTGGGCGCGCACATGGTCGGCGCCGACGCGCCGGAGATCATTCAGGGGATCGGCATCGCCATGAAGGCCGGGGCCACAAAGGCGCACTTCGACGCCACCGTGGGCATCCACCCGACGGCGGCCGAGGAGTTCGTGACCATGCGCGAGCCGGTGCCCGACCCCTCGTTCGAGCATACGGAGTAGCGGAGTAGGCTCGGCGCCGAGTCGGGCGTCGCCCCCGCATCTGGTGACAAACCCCAGGACGAGCCGGCAAGGCCGGACGTTCGGTGCGCGCCGCATCTGCGGCGTTGGCAAAAACTGTTGCGCTTGCAACATGAACCGGGCGACATCTGAGGCTGCGACTCGATCTCTTGTCAGATCGGCGGGGCCAACCCCGCCCCTGTCAGGGACGCCAACTCCTCCTGTTTTTGGGTGACAACGTCTTCATGACGCTCTTTTACTGAGCGATTCGGTCATCCAGTTCAAGGCCGCCTCCACCAGATGGTGGAGTTGGTTCCGTGCTGTCGGCGCGCGCGGGCCAGCCAGTTCCACCTTTCGGTGGACTCACCATGTGGTGGATAGAATTCAATCTAATTTTCGGCAATCCTCGACATTGAGAGTGAGCGGGGAGAGTGAGCAGGTGGGTGGTACCCGATGAGGGGGCTGCCTCTCGCGTTTTCGCATCGTTTAAACATGACGGACATGACACATCGAGAATTGCCCTGGGGTGACCGAAGAACTCAGAGCCTCAAGACACACGGGACAGGACACGAGGAGTATTACCATGAAGATGACAGGTTATCTCTCCGCGACGGTGGTCGGCCTCGCCCTGGCGTTTGGCGTGTCGAGCGGTGCTCAGGCCGCGTGGATCACGCCGACGACCGTGTACTGGGCGGACACTGACAATGACGTTAATGATCCGTCTCGCGAAGATCCCAGCAATGTGGATGTCGCTGGCGATGGCAAGTTCCTCAGCATCGGCTATCATGACTGGGCGGTGTTCGATTTCGGTCGCGAGTTTGTTCCGACGACCGACGGCGTTGTCATCGAGACGACCTATACCTGCAACGACACGAACGGTGACGGCAGGTGCAACAACTGGCCCGAGTCAGTTGACGTGTATGCCATCGCGGACTGGGATTCCACGGGTTTCGATGATACCGACCCCCTTACGGGTGGCACCACGGGTGCTGATTGGTTCTTCATCACGGACATCCCGAATGCCGATGCCCAGGGCGGGGCCATGTTCTCGGTCACCGAGCCGTTCCGCTTCCTCGCGCTGGTCGATACATCCGACAAGCAGCAGGACGGTTTCGACGTCGACTACATCGCCGTCGCCCCGCTGCCCGCCGCCGCGTGGTTCCTGCTGACGGCCATTGGCGGTCTGTTCGGTGGTCGCTGGCTGAAGGGCCGCAAGGGCGCCACGGCGTAAGACAGCACGGCCGACGCCGCTCTTGTTTTCAGACGGCGTCCGTTTGATATCCATTCTGGTTCGAAGTGCGCCGCCCGTCTCCTCCCCCCATGATCGGGGAGGAGACGGGGGTGTGATTCGTGGCGCACAAAACCATTGTTTTCGGCGCCCCGCTCCCGTCGGGATGGCAGTTGTGTCTGTGCCATACAAGACAATGTCATCCTGAACGGGTCGGAAGGGGCAGAGGGATCGCGGGACACAACAAGAAAAGGGTCCGGCGAACGAGTCACCTCAAACGTCTGGCGGCAAGATACAGGAACTCCTGGTGCAGCGACGCCGTCAAGGGCTTCACCCTTGACGGCAAACGTCGCTGCACAACTTTATGAATCTGGTGCATTTTCAATCCAGGCAATGATGCTCATTGCATCTTTTGTCTGGATCAATGCAGGAGGACGGATCGCGTCCCATTTGAGCCGCCCGGCGGACCAAATGGGAGGCGAGACCTCGCCCTTACTCTTTGACTTGGGGCAGATTCGTGAACACTCTGAAACACGAGGTGATTCAGAGCGTTCACGGCCGGTCAGATTCTCGGCCGATGGCAGCCTTGTGGAGGTCGTCGTTCTGGATGTCGCGAAGCAGGGCGCCTGGCCGATGCGGCCACGGGACGCCGCAAGACCGGCAGGACTGTAGGGTGCGCCTGAGAGGCCGCGTAGCGGCCGACGGCGCACCGCTGAATAGCCAGACGGTGCGTCGTCGGCGGTAAGAGTGCCGTAGGGTGCGCCTGAGAGGCCGCGTAGCGGCCGACGGCGCACCGCTGAATAGCCAGACGGTGCGTCGTCGGCGGTTTCACCGTCTCCAGACGCACCCTACGATCGGGCGGCGGATGCAAGAGTGCAGAGACGGTCCATGTTCAGTCGGCGCTTTCAGCGGGAGGTTCGCCTCACTCGGCACGCTCGCGACCGAATGTCGGATCGGGCGATAACCGTCGATATGCTGGTGGATGTCCTGGAAACGGGCGACGTCCGATGGAAGGATGATATCAGGGGATGGATTGCGAAACATGTGCCCGAGCGTGAAGACAATCTGATCTGCTTGGTGGTGGTGCTGGAGGACGCGGTCGTCATCAAGACCGTAATGCATCATTTCGAGTGGGAGGCGTGATCATGCGGACTCAGTATGACCCGGACGATGACATCCTCACTCTGCGGCTGTCCGACAAGCCCATTGTGCGGGAAGTCTCGCAGGATTGGTCCACGCACGTCAGTTTCGCCGCCGATGGCAGCCTTGTGGAGGTCGTCGTTCTGGATGCCGCGAAGCAGGGCGCCTGGCCGATGCGGCCACGGGACGCCGCATGACCGGCAGAAGCGTAGGGTGCGCCTGAGAGGCCGCGTCGCGGCCGACGGCGCACCGCTGAACGGCCGGACGGTGCGTCGTCGGCGGTTTCACCGCCGCCAGACGCACCCTACAATCTCGACTGACAGACACCCGCGTATGGACCCCCGCCCATGACCGATGCCAACGCCACCCACGCCGTCGACCTTCAGGGCGTCGAGAAACGCTTCGGCCCCTTCGTGGCCGTGCAAAAGACCGACCTGACGGTGCCCGAGGGCTCGTTCGTCACCCTGCTCGGCCCGTCCGGCTGCGGCAAGACCACGACCCTGCGCATGATCGCCGGCCTGCTGGATCCGACCGAGGGCGACATTCGCGTCAAGGGCCGCTCGGTCACGTCGGTTCCCATCCACAAGCGCAACCTGGGGCTGGTGTTCCAGAACTACGCCCTGTTCCCGCACAAGAGCGTCTTCGACAACGTCGCCTTCGGCCTGAAGTACCGCGACGTGCCCAAGGCCGAGGTCACCAAGCGGGTGCGCGAGGCGCTGGCCTTGGTGCAACTCCCCCATGTCGAGGACCGCCGGCCGATCCAGCTTTCGGGTGGCCAACAACAGCGCATCGCCCTGGCCCGCGCCATCGTCATCCAGCCGGACGTGTTGCTGCTTGATGAACCCCTTTCGGCGCTGGACGCCAACCTGCGCGAGGAAATGCGCGTCGAACTGAAGCGCATCCAGCGCGAACTGGGCATCGCCACGGTGTTCGTCACGCATGATCAGTCCGAGGCGCTGGCCATGTCCGACCAGGTGGTGGTGATGAACCAGGGCTGGGTCGAGCAGGTCGGCCCACCCGACCAAGTCTACAACGAGCCGGCCAGCGCGTTTGTCGCCGACTTCCTCGGTCATTCGAACATCCTGGCCGGGCGGGTGGCCGGTGAGGACGGCGGCTTCGTCAAGGTGATCACCGACGCTGGCGCGTCGATCCTGAGCCACACCCGCGACCGCGCCGGCCGGCCGGAAGGCGAGCGGGTGCGGTTGGTCATGCGCGCCGAACGCCTGCTGCTGGCCGAGCGCCACGACCCGGCGCCCGGCCACAGCCTGATGCGCGGGCGGGTGCGCACCGTGGACTACCTGGGCCAGAGCGCGCGGTATTTCCTCACCACCATCGGCGACGACGGCGATCCCGGCGCGGGCGTCGATCTGCAGGCCATCAACCCCATCGACCGCGCCCCCTTCCCCGAGGGCGCCGAGGTCTGGATCCGCGTGCGCGGCGACGACTGCGTGCTGCTGGACGGGGACAGCGACGCGTGATCCGCCCTGTCTCTGGTGAAAGGCATCCCATGGAACACGGACCCTATCACCCCACGCCCGTCCCGGAGGCGCCGCCGGACTACGCCCCCGCCGTGCCGGACATGGACGCCGGACCGGCCCGCTCGCACCTGTTCTATCAGTCGCGCCAACGCCGGCCGCTGCTCGACCGGGCGCGGGGCGTGCACATGTGGGACGTCACCGGCAAGCGGTATCTGGACGGCTCGTCGGGGGCGATGGTCAGCAACATCGGCCATTCCGACCCGGTGGTGCTGGAGGCCATGCGGGCGCAGATGGAGAAGTCCACGTTCGGCTACCGCCTGCATTTCGAGAACGCGCCGGCCGAACAGCTCGCCCGGCTGGTGGCCGACCTCAGTCCGGAGGGCATGGACCGCGTGTTCTTCGTCTCGGGTGGGTCTGAGGCGGTGGAAAGCTGCCTGAAGCTGGCGCGGCAGTACGCGCTGGCCATCGGCGAGGCGACGCGGTTCAAGGTGATCGCGCGCTATCCCAGCTATCACGGCGCCACGCTGGGCGCGTTGGCCCTGACCGGCTACACGACCATGACGGCGCCGTTCGCGCCCATGATGCACGAAATGCCGAAGATCCCGGCGCCCACCTGCTATCTGGATCGCGACGGCCTGACCATGGAGGAGCGCGGCCGGCGCTACGCCGACATGCTGGAGGCGGAGATCCTGCGCCAGGGGCCGGACACCGTGCTGGCGTTCATCATGGAGCCGGTCGGCGGGGCCTCGACCGGCGCCCTGGTGGCGCCCGACAGCTACTATCCGCGCATCCGCGAGATCTGCGATCACTACGGCGTGCTGCTGATCCATGACGAGGTGATGACCGGCGCCGGCCGCACCGGTCGCTTCCTGGCCGCCGAGCACTGGGACCTGAAGCCGGACCTGATGGCGCTGTCCAAGGGCTTCGCCGCCGGGTACGCGCCGCTGGGGGCGGTCGTGGCGTCCGACACCATGGTCGAGGCGGTGATGGAGCACGGCGGCTTCATCCACGGCTACACCTACGCCGGCAACCCGCTGGCCTGCGCCGCCGGGCTGGCGGTGCTGAAGGAGACCGTGCGCCGCGACCTGCCCGGCAACGCGGCACATATCGGCGATCTGTTGAAGGCACGGCTGGAGGGGCTGAAGGACCGCTTCGGCTTCATCGGCGACGTGCGCGGCAAGGGCCTGCTGCTGGCGGTCGAGCTGGTGGCCGACCGCGAGACCATGGAGCCGCTGCCGCCGGAGAAGATGGCGGCGGCGCGGCTGGTGGACCTGGCCTACGACCGGGGGCTCATCATCTATTGGCGCCGCACCCGGGGCGGGTATGTGGGCGATCACGTCATGGTCTGCCCGCCGCTGATCCTGACCGAACCCGAAATCGACGAGATCATGGATCCGCTGGAAGAAGCGCTGGTCGTGCTGGGGCGGGAGTTGGGGATGGCGTAGGGTGGACTGGCGCGACACCGACGGCAAAGGTATGATGCGCGCCGCCTCGTCCCCATTCCGTGCGGCGGAGTCGCTTGCCCATGCCGGAGTCCGCGCCTACAGTTGGTATTGCGTTGGAAAGCTTCAGTTGGGTTCCGGTGTTGCCGTGGGCCAGTGATTGGATCGGCGTTGTCGGGCTGATTCTGACGCTGGCCGGGCTTGTGTGGTCCATCGTGATGGCCACTCGCGCCCGTAGCGCGGCCGTTCAAGCCAAGGAGGCCGCCCGCGCCGCCGCCGAGGCCGTGGTGCGCCACCAGGAAACGCTCGGGATCGAGGTGGCGATCGGCAAGGTGGGCGACCTGATCACGCTCTACACCTCGAACAAGCGCCATGCGGTGCCGGACAAGCTGGATTGGCTCATCGACTTCCTGGACCGACTGCGTCATGGACCCCATGTGAGGAGTCTGGAAGATCGCCGGGAAATCCAGAGGTATGTGAACGACCTGTGCGAGATCCACCGCGATCTGTCGGGGCAGGATTTTGAGGACCCGAGAGACCCGAATGCCGACGCTTCCCGAGAAGCGGAAAAACAGAAGTACCACAGATTCCATGACGTGTTTTCGAACCTTCGCGGGTTTCTGCGCGATCTGGAGGCGGCGGGACGAAGGGAGAACAGAAATGGCACAGGTTGACATGGAAAAGCGCGCCCGCCTTGTTTCCGGCCTGATCAACAAGACGGTGGAAGGACGGATCCAGTGGCGGGAAGGGGTCCGCGAGGGTGCGTTCGTCACGGATTTCACAAGATCCTCAATTACTCTTGAGAAGCATAAATTTGCGTATACGGGGGAAGAATGCCATGAAGAATGGCATAGCATAGAAGTATCGAACGAGAAGGGACACATTATAGATAGATTTGATCTTGAAGATGTTCTTGTTTATATTTCGGAGAAATCGCTCGGATCTCGCCTGTTTATCCCACAGGTTCTGGAGGAAGGTGACAGCGTGGGTGCGTTGGCCGAGTCCTTTTTTGGAGGTGTCCGGTTTAGCGCCATGAACGGCGATGACGTTTACGACGGAGTCTTGCAGGAACTCGCATCCTGACGCACGAGTTCGGCCGAGCGCGCCGGCGAAGCATCTTTCTTTTCGAAGGGTTCCTCCTTGCCCACCCCCGTCATCATCACATGCGCCGTCACGGGGTCGGTTCATACGCCGACCATGAGCCCGCATCTGCCCATCACGCCCGACCAGATCGCCGAGCAGGCGATCGCGGCGGCGGAGGCGGGGGCGGCCATCCTGCACCTGCACGCGCGCGATCCCCAGACCGGCCGGCCGACCCCCGATCCGGACGTGTTCATGCGCTTCCTGCCGCGCATCAAGCAGGCCACCGACGCGGTGGTGAACATCTCCACCGGCGGCGGAATGCCGATGACGGTCGCGCAACGCATGGAGGCCGCCGTCCGCGCGGCCCCCGAGATGGCCTCGTGCAACATGGGCACCATGAACTTCGGGCTGTTCCAGGCGCTCGACCGCTGGTCCGACTGGCACCACGCGTGGGAGCCGGACTTCCTCGAAGCCAGCCGCGATTTCGTGTTCAAGAACACCTTCGCCGATATCGAGGCCCTGCACGCCGACCTGGCCGAGGCGCGCGGCACCCGGTTCGAGTACGAGTGCTACGATGTCGGCCACCTGTACACCCTGGCCCATTTCGTCGACCGGGGCATCGCCACGCCGCCGCTGTTCCTGCAATTCTGCCTGGGCATTCTCGGCGGCATCGGCGCCGATCCGGACAACCTGATGACCCTGAAACGCACGGCGGACAAGCTGTTCGGCACGAATTATCAGTTTTCGGTGCTCGGCGTGGGCCGGCATCAAATCCCCTTGACCACGATGGCGGCGGCCATGGGCGGCAACGTGCGCGTCGGGCTGGAGGACAACCTGTTCCTGGACAAGGGCGTGCTGGCCGAAAGCAACGCCCAGCAGGTGCGGCGCATCCGGCAGGTGCTGGAAGGCCTGGGCCGGCCCGTCGCCACGCCCAGCGAGGCGCGCGCGATGCTGGCGTTGAAGGGCGGCGACCGGGTGGCGTTCTGAGGCGCCCCGGCGAACGGGCTATCGGCCTGCCGCTCCGCCCATGGCCCCCGGCACCTCGATCACCGTTGTCCGGCCAGCCACGGTTTCGCCCAACGTGTCCAGCAGCGGTCCGGCCACCAACTCGGTCACTTGGGCGCGGGACAAGCCGTTCAGCGGCGAGTCCACCCAGCCCCGCCACAGGTAGGCCCCGGTGCGGGGATCGAACACCGTCACCTCCAGGCGCATGACGGCGGCGAAGCTGTCCTGGCGCTGGTGAAAGACGTTCCCCTCAAGGGCGCCGGTGCGGCCGCGCAACTCGGTCGCATCCACGCTGGGTGGCCGTTCGGCCTGTCGGGCGGCGTCGCCGCGCGGCTCCTCCATCTCCAGCATGTCCATGCCCAGCACCGGCACCCCGGAGCGAATGACGTAGACGTCAAAGCTCATCTCCAGAGTCGGGCCGGTGCCGGCCGAGGCGGGCAGGGCGGCGGCCAGCGCGGCGTGGATCGCGTCGTGCTCGCGGGAATCGTCGTCGCGGCGGATGACGAACATCGCCCCGTCCGGCAGGGGGCGATAGGCGGCGGCATTCAGGGCCACCGACAGGGGCGCCACCGGCACGACGGCCGCGCGTTCGGCGGCGGGCAGCGGCTGCGCCGTGCCGCCAGTCAAAACGGCCGCGACGAGGGCCAGCGCCCCCGCCGTCACGCGGCGGGCGGTCGGTTTCGCGCCGGCTGGGGCGCCTCGATCCATCATGGGTTTGGTCCGTCCATCCGAATGAGGGGGATTGCCTCACTGTAGGCGTCACGGTCCCGCTTGACCACACCCTTGCCCGGTCGGACGCCCACGATCCGCTTTGTTCCGGTGGCGGACGTGTTATCGTCTCGACCGGGGGGCAGAGAACGATCGAGGGGCCGTTTCGCGGCGGCTGATGGATGCCGCGCGGGGCCTCCGGCACAGGGAGAGAGCGCGCCATGAGCACGACCGTCTGGTTCGCCACCAACCGCACAGAGCCGCGCGGCGGCCGCAAGACCTTCGGCAACAGGTTCCACGCGGACGGGCCGCATTTCTACCGGGTCGGCCGCGCCGAGGTCACCCGCCACGGCGAGGACGACGACGCCGCGACGGTCGAGTGGGACCTGTTGCCCGAGCGGCGCCCGGCGGTGCCCAATGTCAACGACGTGCCCGAAACCACACGCAAGAACACCCAGAGCGGCCGGACCGGAAGCGCCGGCCTGTTTCAGGAGATTCGTGACGCGGTGCGCCGGGACCAGGCCGAGGTTCTGATCTTCATTCACGGCTTCGCGAACACGTTCGAAAGCAGCCTCGTCCGTGCCGCGCAACTCGCCGAGACCTACGCCTTCGAACGGCGCGCGCGCGCCGGCGAGCCGGCCCGGCCGGTGCGGCTGTTGCCGGTGGCGTTCGCCTGGCCGTCCGACGGCAAGGTGCAGCCGCCGTGGATGTACGCCAGCGACCGCGACGACGCCGAGATGTCGGGCGTGGCCATGGCCCGGGCCCTGAAACGGTTCCTGGACTTCCTCGACACCCAGGACGCCGCCGGCGGGGAGCGCTGCCCGTATCGCGTCCACCTCGTGGCCCACAGCATGGGCAATTGGGCGCTACGGCACGCGATCCAGGGCCTGCGGGCACGCGTTTTCGGCGCCCGCCTGCCCAAGATCATCGACAACGCGTTCCTGATGGCCGCCGACGAGGACGACGACTGCTTCCAGCACGTCCACAAGCTTCAGCCGCTGACGGAACTGGCGCGGCGCGTTCACGTCTACCACGCCGAGAACGACCTGGCGCTGGAGGTCAGCGACAAGACCAAGTTCAACATGGACCGCCTGGGCACCGCCGGGCCGCGCACCTTCAGCGGGTTGGATACGCGGATCACGGCCATCGACTGCTCGGCGGTGGCCGACACCACCCTGTCACACGGCCGGCACCAGTATTATCGGCTGCGCGAGGAGGTCATCCGCGACGTGCGCGCGGTGCTGGCGGGGCCGGCCACGCCGGGCCGCATCCCCGGACGGCAGGAGGTCGAGCCCGGCCGCCGCTACCGCCTGGACGTGGATGCGTGAGCGATCGCGTGCCGGCGGTTGTCCTCATCCGTGTCGTCGTGAAGGCCCGCCGATCCTCCTGCCCTGACGGCTATACAAGACCCCACCCCAACCCTCCCCGTAAACGGGGCTATCATACTCACACTTGTTTCCGCCGAAGCGGCGGCTCTTCGCTCGTGCGAGGACGTGACTCGTCATTCCGAACCCTCGTCGCAAGACGAGGGTGAAGCAATCCAGAGCGGTAGGCGTCAGTATTCGCCCTGGATTGCTTCGTCGCTGCGCTCCTCGCAATGACAAACGGAAACAAAGTTGTGTGAATCAGATAGTGTATGGGGGAGGTTGGGAGGGGGTTCAGGCGTTGGGCGCCCCTTCGCGGATATTTAAGACTCGGATCGGATGGGACCCGAAGACCCTACCCCTCACCCAAGCGCAACACCAGCTTACCCGAGACACCCCGGCCCAGCAGGGCCTCGACGGCCTCGACCACGCGGTCGAGCGGGTATTCGGCCGAGACGCGCGGCCGCAACAGGCCCTGATCGTGCCAGGTGGCCAGGGCGGCCATGGTGGTCCGCACCCGCGCCGGCGCGATCCGCATGTACGCCCCCCAGTAGAAGCCGATCACCGACAGGTTCTTGACCAGCAGGCGGTTGGCCGGAATCTGCGGCACGGTGCCGCTGGCGAAACCCACGGCGAGCAGGCGGCCGTCCGGCGCGGTGCAGCGCAGCGAGGCGTCAAACACCGGGCCGCCGACGGGATCATAGACGACGTCCGCCCCGCGTCCGTCGGTGAGGGCCAGAACCCGCTCGCGGACGTCCTCGGTCTTGTAGTCGACGCCGTGGTCGGCGCCGTGCGCGGCGGCGACCGCCAGCTTGTCGGCGCCGCCGGCCGTGGCGATCACCACGGCCCCGCCGGCCTTGGCGCACTCCACGGCGGTCAGGCCGACGCCCCCGGCGGCGCCGTGGATCAACACCACCTCGCCGGGTTGCAGCCGGGCGCGGTCGAACAGCCCGAAATGCGCCGTGCCGTAGGCAATGGGAAAGGCGGCGCCGGCGGCCATGTCCATGCCCTGCCCCAGCGGCCAGACGGCGCGCTCGGGCACCACGGCCTCCTCGGCGAAGGCGCCCAGGCCGGGCATGGCCATGACGCGGTCGCCCACACGAACGGCGGTCACGTCGTCCGCCACCTCCGTCACCGTCCCGGCCAGTTCGAACCCGGGCACGAAGGGCGGCTCCGGCTTCTCCTGGTACTTGCCGGCCGTGATCAGGCTGTCGGCGAAGTTCAGGCCGGCGGTGGCGACACGGATACGCACGCCGCCGGGAACCATGGGCGGAACCGGGACGTCCTCGACGCGCAATTCCTTGTAGGACGAGATGGCAGGGCAGACGGCGGCGCGCATGAATGGCTCTCCCATGATGGCGTGGGGCTTGATCCGGGGATGTCGATCGGCATGATGCCGGATTTCGCCCCATCCCCAAACCGCAACAATGGCGGAGCGTCCATGCGCGGCTATTTCGGCATCGGCGTCGAACGCGTCAGCAAGCCCTATAACGTGGGCAGCGTGTTCCGCTCGGCGCACGCCTTCGGCGCCAGTTTCGTGTTCACCGTGGCGGCCAGCTATCCGCGCCGGGCCGGACAAACCACGGACACGTCGGACAGCACCGGGCAGGTGCCCTTCTACGCGGTTCCCGACGCCGCGTCGCTCGTGCTGCCGGACGGCTGCAAGCTGGTGGGCGTCGAGCTGTTCGACGACTCCATCGACCTGCCCAGCTTCCAGCATCCGTTGCGCGCCGCCTACATCCTGGGCGCGGAGCGATACGGCCTGTCACCCGAGATGGCCGCGCGGTGCGATTTCATCGTCAAGATCCCGACGCGGTTCTCGCTCAACCTCGGCATGGCCGGGGTGATCGTCATGTACGATCGTCTCATCAGCCGGGGCCGCTTCGCGCCGCGTCCGGTGGCCGAGGGCGGACCGCGCGCGCCGCTGGCCGAGCACGTCCACGGTTGGCCCACCTTCCGGACCATGGAGGCGCATCGGGCGCCGGCGCCGCTGGCCGAGCTGGCCGAGACAGAGCAACTGGAACGCGCCGGGCGCACCGGTTCTCGCGGCGTGGATGACTCGTGACCGGGCATCGCCATGTCTTGGCCGCATTGGTGCTCTTCCCTCACGTGGTCGGCGGTTCAAGGCTTGATCCCGACCGGACCACACGGCACAGTTCGCACCCGAAGCCCCGGGGCCGCGTCCGTGCGGTCGGCCTGGGTCCGTCCATCCAGGAGGATCGACAACGATGATTCCATCCCTGCGCGGCCTGCTTGCCCTCGCCATCCTGGCCACGACCAGCGCGGCCGTCCTGGCGCCGCCGGCCCTGGCGCAGGACGTCAGGACCATCGGCAAGTTCCGGGACTGGACCGCGTATACCTATGACGAAGGCGGCAACAAGGTCTGCTACATCGCCAGCCGGCCCCAAAAGGATGAGGGCAACTACACGCGGCGCGGCGACATCTTCGCCATCGTCAGCCACCGTCCGGCCGAGGGCGCGCGCAACGTGGTCAGCTTCGTCGCCGGCTACCCCTACATGGAGCAGAGCGAGGTCTCCGTCTCCGTGGACGGCAGCAAGGACTTCACGCTGTTCACCCATGACGAGACCGCCTGGGCCTATGACGAGGACGACGCCAAGCTGGTCAGCGCCATGAAGGCCGGCGGCCGGATGACCGTGGTCGGCACCTCGTCGCGCGGCACGCGGACCACCGACACTTACTCGCTAATGGGCTTCACCAACGCGCACGAAGCCATCACCAGCGAGTGTCAGTAAGCCGGCGCCTCCGCCGGAGCGGCGCGGGCCCCGCGGCCCTTGCGGCCCGCCTCTGCGGTCCCATGTGGAAGGCCACGCCGCGCAGGCCATCCACACGTGCTGAGGTTCCATGATCGACCTGTATTTCTGGCCCACACCCAACGGCCTGAAGGTGACCATCCTGCTGGAGGAACTGGGCGTTCCCTACACGGTCCACCCGATCAACATCACCAAGGGCGAGCAGTTCACGCCGGAGTTCCTGGCCATCTCGCCCAACAACCGGATGCCGGCGATCATCGATTCAGAGCCGGCCGACGGTGGCGAACCGCTCAGTGTGTTCGAATCCGGCGCCATCCTGACCTATCTGGCCGACAAGCACGGCCGTTTTCTGCCCACCGACCTGCGCGGCCGCGTGCGGGTCAATGAATGGCTGCACTGGCAGATCGGCGGCCTGGGGCCGATGGCCGGTCAGGCCCACCATTTCCGCCAGTACGCGCCGGAGCAGGTGCCCTACGCCATCGAGCGCTATACCAAGGAGGTCAACCGCCTCTACGGCGTGATGAACACGCGGCTGGGCCAGGTGCCCTACTTGGCCGGCGACGACTATTCCATCGCCGACATCGCCTCGTGGACGTGGGTGGTGCCGCACGATCGCCAGGGGCAGACCCTGGACGATTTCCCGCACCTGAAACGCTGGTTCCACGAGATCGCCGCCCGCCCGCCGGTGGAGAAGGGGCGGCGCGTCGGCGAGGCGTGGCGAAAGGACTTCAATCCGGCCAGCGACGACGCGCGCAAGGTTCTGTTCGGCCAGACGGCGCGGTGATCGGCGGCATGATCGCGAACCGCTAACGGCCCGCCCCCGGATCGAGGCGGGCCGCTGTGTCTTGAATGAACGGATGGGCTCGGGCCCGCTTGTCAAGCCAGCCCGCACCCGAAACGATGGCCGCAATGGGGTCGCCACGGAACCCGACGCGAACGGTTTCCGTTTCGCCGGGGACTGGATTAAGGTGCGTCGACTTCAGCAAGGGGTGCCGTCATGTCCGAGTTCGTCATTCCCCCCCATCCCCGCACCAGCCTGCCGGTGGCGGGCGAGACAGGCCGATTCCCCGTGCGCCGCGTGTTCTGCGTCGGCCGCAACTACGCGGACCATACGCGCGAGATGGGGGAGGACCCGACCCGCAGCCCGCCCGTGTTCTTCACCAAGCCGGCGGACACCGTGTTGCCGGAGGGCGGTGAGGTGCCCTATCCCCCCGCCACGGCCGAACTGCACCACGAGGTCGAACTGGTGGTCGCCCTGAAGGGCGGCGGGCGCGGCATCCCCACGGCCCGCGCCCTCGACGCCGTGTACGGCTACGCCGTGGGCATCGACCTGACGCGCCGCGACCTTCAGGCCAAGGCCAAGAAGGCCGGCGAGCCGTGGGACGCCGCCAAGGGCTTCGACCTGGGCGCCCCGGTCGGTGTTCTTTCGCCGCTGGAAAGCCTGGATGGCCACCTGACGCACGGCCCGATTCGGCTGACGGTCAACGGCACGATGCGGCAGAACGGCGACCTGTCGCAGATGATCTGGTCGGTGCCGGAGATCATCCATCACCTGTCCGGGTTGTGGGACCTACAAGCCGGCGACCTGATCTTCACCGGCACGCCGGCCGGCGTCGGGGCGTGCGGGCCAGGCGATCATCTGGTGGCCCTGGTCGGCGGTCTGGCCCCGCTGGAGGTGACCCTGGTCCCGCCCCGGTCATGACTGCCCCCACGCCCAATTCCAAAGACCCGGACGACCTGACGCCGATGGAGGCCACCGCCGAACTGGCGCGGCTGGCCGAGGAGATCGCGCGCCACGACGCGCTGTATCACCAGCAGGCCGCGCCGGAGATCAGCGACGCCGCCTATGACGCCCTGGTGCGGCGCAATGCCGCCATCGAGGCGCGCTTCCCCGATCTGGTGCGCGACGACAGCCCGTCGCGGCGGGTGGGCGCGGCGCCGGCCCCGGGCTTCGGCAAGGTCGCCCACCGCGTGCCCATGCTGTCGCTGGGCAACGTGTTCGAGCGCGCCGAGGTGGCCGAATTCGCCGCCGGCATCCGCCGGTTCCTGAAGCTGGCCGACGACGAGCCCCTGGCCCTGGTGGCGGAACCGAAGATCGACGGCCTGTCGGTCTCTCTGCGCTACGAGGATGGCCGGCTGGTGCAGGCGGCCACACGCGGCGACGGCACCGAGGGCGAGGACATCACCGCCAACATCCGCACCCTGGACGACGTGCCCGACCGCTTGGCCACGGACGAACCGCCGCCGGTGGTCGAGATCAGGGGCGAAGTCTACATGACGCGCGACGACTTCCTGGCCTTCCGGGAGCGTCAGGTCGAGGCCGGCGAGAAGAAGCCGCCCGCCAATCCGCGCAACGCGGCGGCCGGGTCGCTGCGGCAGAAGAACCCCGAGGTCACCGCGACACGGCCCTTGCGACTGTTCGCCTATTCCTGGGGCGAGGTGCGGGGGCTGGAGGTGGCCAGCCACCATGATTTTCTCGACCGGCTGCGCGCCTGGGGCCTGCCGGTCAATCCGGAAACGCGGCTGTGCGAGGATGTCGAGGCGGCGCTGGCGGCCTATGACGATCTCGCCGCGCGCCGGGCGGACCTGCCCTATGACATCGACGGTGTGGTCTACAAGGTCGACCGGGTGGACTGGCAGAAGCGGCTGGGCTTCGTCAGCCGGGCGCCGCGCTGGGCGACGGCGCACAAGTTCCCGGCCGAGCAGGCGCGCACGGTGCTGCGGTCCATTGAGGTTCAGGTCGGCCGCACCGGCGCGTTGACCCCGGTGGCGCGGCTGGACCCGGTGACGGTGGGCGGCGTCGTCGTCGCGCGCGCCACCCTGCACAACGAGGACGAAATCCGCCGCAAAGATATCCGCGCGGGCGACACGGTCATCATCCAGCGCGCCGGCGACGTCATCCCCCAGGTGGTGTCCGTGGTCCTGGAGGCGCGGCCCGACGACGCCGCGCCCTTCGCCTTTCCCGACCATTGCCCCGTGTGCGGGTCCGAGGCGCCGCGCCCCGAGGGCGAGGCGGTGCGCCGCTGCTCCGGCGGGCTGATCTGCCCGGCGCAGGCGGTCGAGCGGCTGAAGCACTTCGTCTCCCGCAATGCGTTCGACATCGAGGGGCTGGGGTCCAAGGCGGTCGAGGCGTTCTTTCAGGACGGGCTGATCCAGGGTCCGGGCGACATCTTCCGGCTGGAGGAGACGGCGGCCGACCGCATCAAGGCGCGCGAGGGTTGGGGCGAGACCTCGGCGCGCAACCTGTTCCGGTCCATCAACGACCGCCGCGTCATCAGCCTGGACCGGTTCATTTACGCCCTTGGCATCCGGCAGGTGGGCCAAGCCACGGCCCGGTTGCTGGCCGGGCACTACGGCTCGTTGGAGGCCTTGCGCGCCGCCATGGCCGAAGCCCAGGACCCGGACTCCGACGCCTACAAGGCCCTGGTCAACATCAACGACGTGGGCACCAGCGTGGCCCGGGACATCCTCGCCTTCTTCCACGAGGACCATAACCAGACGGTGCTGGACGATCTGGCCGCGCAGCTTGACGTGCGGCCGTTCGAGCGCGCCGAGACGGCCGGCGACAGCCCACTGGCCGGCAAGACCGTCGTGTTCACCGGCACGCTGGAGACCCTTTCGCGCGCCGAGGCCAAGGCCCGCGCCCAGACCCTGGGCGCCAAGGTCACCGGGAGTGTCTCGGCCAAGACGGACTATGTGGTCGTCGGCGCCGACGCCGGCGGCAAGGCCGCCAAGGCGCGCGACCTGGGCGTCACGACACTCAGCGAGGCCGAGTTCCTGGAGATGAGTGGCGGCGCGTAAGCCCGCTTCTCGCCTCCATCACGCCAAATCGTCGATCTCCGCGTCCGTCAGGCCGCCCGGCACCAGGGTCAACGGCACCCGTAGCCGGTGCGCGTGCTTGCCCGTCAGGGCCGTGACCAACGGTCCGGGTCCCTTCGGGCCGGCACTGGTGGCCAGCACGACGATGGAGATGTTCGGCTCCTCGTCCAGCAGGTCGAGCAGTTCGTCGGTCTGGTCGCCCTCGCGCACGAACAGGGCCGGCATGTGCCCGGTCATGCGGTTGACGAGCGACGCATTGCGCTGCAGCAGCCCCTCGGCGCTCTCGCGGGCCTCGTCGCGCATCCGCTTGCCGACGAACATCCAGTGTTCGAACTCGGTCGGCTGGCTGACGTGCAGAAGCGCGACGTGTCCCCCCGTGGCGGTGGCGCGACGGCAGGCGAAGCGCAGGGCGGCCCGCATCTCGGCAGATTGGTCGACGACCACCAGGAAGGTGCGGTGGTCGGGGCTGACGGTCGAGGAGGCGTGAACCTCCTCCTGGCGCAGGACAGTGCTGAAGAGCATGGCGGTTCCTCCCTCCCGCTCGTCCCGGACCTCGCCGCAGGATGGGCGTCCTGCCCCCTCATCCATATGGCCCAAAGCGATCCCCTGGGACAGCGACGCCGCGTCCCGCCCGTTTTCGGGATCGGGATGGCTCCCGTTGACGGAAGCCAGGGTACACGGCGCTCGGCAACCCCGACCGGCCCACGGCCAGCGAAGTCACGTAACCCCATATTGTCCACGGGCCATCGCGGTCGTGCAAACAGCTTGTTGTCGGGCAGGCTGTCACAGAGATGCCACCGAGCTGCCACAAAACCTTAAAATGAGACCGTTCAAGGCCCTACGGTGTGGGCGTGGATGTGCGGGCTCACGCCGAGGATCCGACCATGACGGGGCCGCCGGCCCGGCACCAGGCGCTGAGTCCGCCCTCGACTCGGTAGACCGGGCCAGGGTGACCCGCCTGCACGAGCGCCAGCGCGGCCGGCTCGCAGCGGACGCCGACGGCGCACATGAGGAGCAAACGGCGGCCATGGGTCGGTGGGCTTTGGTAGGGATCGAACGTCGACAGGGGCCGCAGGAGGGTTCCCGGAACGTGTTCAAGCGCGCGTTCGAACCGCTCGCGGACATCGATGATCACCGCGGAGTCCGCCGTGTACCAGGCGAGCGCCACGGCCGCCGTCACCAGGTGCACAGGGGGGCTCTGCTGGATCAGCGATCTGGGGTCCGGGAGGCTGTCGAACATCGGCGTGACCTCGCGTCCGGGGGCGGATGCCAAGACGACATCGGCCCTTTTGTTGGATCCGTTGCGCCTGTCCGTCTGGCCGTCCGATCCGTTCCGCCCAGACCGTTGACGCGGTTGGCCTTGGACGGCCATGGTTGGACGTTGACCGGGTGCCGCTGGATCAGCCGACCCCATCTCACTAGTTTAATATTGTTCGAATGAAAAACGGGGTCAAGCTTTTGGCGGAGGCGCACCCCCTTCTTTTGACACCCCCTTGCCTTTCGTTATGCTCCGTTCGATATAGTTTCGCAAGCCCCGACCCTTTCGGCGTCCCGAACCCGTGCGAAAGTGCCCGTCCTCATGAGTGAACCGCGTCCGCTGCCCGCCGCTGCCCCCGAGTCCGGCGACGCGCCCCCGGAGCCGGATCAGACCCTCGACGCGCGCGACCTGCGCTGCCCGCTGCCGGTGCTGCGCGCCCAGAAGACGCTGCGCGGCATGGCCCCGGGGCAGGTGCTGGAGGTCGTCGCCAGTGACCCGGCCAGCGTGGAGGACATGCGCCGGTTCAGCGCCCAGGGGGCCGCCGAGCTTGTGGCGCAGCGCACCGAGGGCGAGAGTCTGTTCCGGCACTGGCTGCGCCGCCGGCCCGGTTGACACGCTGCGGCTCCGTTGCCCGGCGCCGGGGCGCCTGCTAGAACCGCTGGGCCGCTGGCGCGATCGGGCGGCGGGACACAGGGGGGCGGCGGTGCTACGCAAGACCTACGACTGGACCATGCGGCTGGCGGCGACCCGCTACGCCTTGGCGGCGCTGGCCGTCGTCTCGTTTCTCGAAAGCTCGGTCTTTCCCATTCCGCCGGATGTCCTGCTGATTCCCATGGTCCTGGCACGGCCGCGCCAGGCGTGGCTGATCGCGGGCGTCTGTACCCTGGCCAGCGTGGCGGGCGGGTTCGCCGGGTACGGCATCGGCCTGTTCCTGTTCGAAGTCGTGGGCCAGCCGATTCTGGAGGTCTACGGCTACCTGGACCGCTTCGAGGCGTTCCAGGCGCTGTACAACGAATGGGGCGCATGGATCGTGGCGGCGGGCGGTGTGACGCCCATCCCCTACAAGGTGATCACCATTGCCAGCGGCGTCACCCAACTCGACCCGTGGGTGTTCGGCATCGCCTCGGTGTTGTCGCGCGGGGCGCGGTTTTTCCTGGTCGCGGCGTTGCTGTGGGCCTGGGGCGATCCTGTGCGGGCCTTCATCGAGCGGCGCCTGGGGCTTCTGGTGACGCTGGGGTTCGTGCTGCTGCTCGGTGGGTTCCTGGCGCTCAAGCTGCTGTGATCCGGCCGCGTCTTTGTCCCTTGCGGCCGGCGGGGGCCGAGCCATATCACGGGCTATGATGACGCCACCCGATCCCGAACCGCCCGCCGCCGATGGCGCGGACGCCCCGGACAGTGCGGACGGACCGCCCAAGCGGCGCCACCCGGTGCACCGCGCCGCCCGCGTCGGTGGCGGACTTGTCTTGCTGGTGGCGGGCCTGATCACGTGGCCGATGCCGATCCCCGTCGGGCTCATCCTCATCGCCCTCGGCTTGGTCCTGTTGGCCCAAGAGTCCCATGCGGCCCGCTCGGCGATCCGCTGGACCCGCACCCGCCTGCCGGCGCTGGACCGGGCGATGCAAAAGGCGGCCCCGCGCCTGCCGTCGCCGCTCCGCGCGGTCATCGACCAGACGACACCGGACCAAGGCCGCGACCCCGGCCGTGACCGCACATGGGACAGCGCGGCCGATGCCGACGACCGCGACCCTGCGCGACCGCCGTACGGGGGCGGACCGGGCGGCGAGCCCGCCCCGGAGTCCGCGCCATCGTCACAGGGATGAAACCGTATTTGACAGCGCCGGGGAATTCCCATAAGAAAGCGTCCCCACGGCGCTCCGGCGTCGCGAGCCCGCCGCTCCGCTGTCCGGATCGGCCCCGGCGCCCAGGTAGCTCAGTTGGTAGAGCAGGGGACTGAAAATCCCCGTGTCGGCAGTTCGAATCTGTCCCTGGGCACCATTTCTAAGCCCCTGAAAGGTAACGCCTTTCGGGGGTTTTGCTTTTTTTGGGCAAGGGCCGTTGAAAGGACTGGGGTAACATCTGGGGTCACATCTGGGGTATCCGACGCCGACCCAGGACAATCGCCCGCCAGGGACGCATCGTGCTTGCCTCTGGGGCCTCGTCTGCCCATTTCGAACCACCTGATTTGGACCTCTTCCAAAGCTGCGGCCGTTAAAGATCCAGTCCCCACGCCGGTCCCCAGCCGGATCCGTCTCAAAATCCAACCGTCCCCTACATCCTATAGAGCTGGGCGGTGTTATTTCGACCCGGCGACAGGTGGATTGTGAAACGGCACCGAGGCCATCCCACTACTCCGCGATGCTTTCAGTTCCTTGTCCAGGGTGATCGATAGCACATCATTACTTGCATTCTTTCCCATTTCTCGACCAAAGCCAGTAACTCGTTCTTTGACTTGTGGAATATCCCATTCTAATATTACAATCGACCCAGACGCAACTAAAAAGGGCCGAATGCATCGTGCTTGCGTGAGACGGGAATCCGAACCCTGAAGGAGCAACTGCTGTGGGTCACCCACTTCGCCGCCATTGAGGACCTGCGCCAGGGCTTGGCCGACTTCGCCGGGCGGCACAACGCCATTTGGCTGCGTCAGCCTGGAAACATGCGCGTCGGCTGATACCTGTCGCTGGCGGAGAAGTTAATAACTTTCAATATGTTACGTGGAATGCCCCCCTGCCTATTACGAGTCAATTTGCCGAGCCGGTTTACAACCAAGCCGTCGCCCACAATCGGGCATAGCTCGTGCCCCACCTTCCGCCGACACCTGGCCGCCGACACCTGGAAAGACGCCACCTTATTTTGTGGACTGGGAAGCGGAAATACCCATCATAAACATTGGGATCGGTCGGCGTGCCGGCGCGGTTGCGTGGTCTGAGGGAGAGGGCTGGCGCGGGGCGGCGGATGGGGCATACTCCGACGTCGCGGTGCTGCCAGGAGATCGGTGCCATGAGGGTCGTCATCGCCCCGGACTCGTTCAAGGGATCCGCCACCAGCCTGTGCGTCGCGCGGGCCATCGAGGCCGGTCTGCACAGGGTCGGCGACACGATCGAGACATCGCTCGTGCCCATGGCCGATGGCGGCGAGGGCACCGTCGAGGCGGTGACCGGCCTGCTCGGCGGCGAGATCGTCACCGTCACCGCGCGCGATCCGCTCGACCGACCGGTGGCCGCCGCTTACGGCTGGGTCGCCGCGCGGCGGCTGGCGGTCATCGAACTGGCGGCGGCGTCCGGACTGCCGCTGATGGGCGGCGCGCTCAACCCGCACGCGGCCTCGACCGGCGGCACCGGCGACCTGATCCAGGATGCGCTGGAGCGCGGCGCCGAACACGTGATCCTTGGCCTGGGGGGCAGCGCGACCGTTGATGGCGGCACTGGCCTGCTGGCGGCGCTCGGCGCGCGGTTCCTGGATGGCCAGGGCCAGCCAGTGCGCGGCGCGGGTGGAGCCCTCGGCCACACCACAGCGATGGATCTGTCCGGGCTTGATGCGCGTGTCCGCTCCCTGCGTCTGACCATCGCGTCGGACGTCTCCAGCCCGCTGCTGGGTCCCGAAGGAGCGATCGCCGTGTTCGGCCCGCAGAAGGGGGTGACGGCGGACGAGATCGAGGCCTTCGAGGCCGGCATGGCACGGTTCGCCGATGTGGTCGTGCGCACCACCGGCGTGGACCGGCGCGACGACGCCGGCAGCGGCGCCGCCGGGGGGGTCGGCTATCTGCTGCGCTCGGTCCTGGAAGGGGTGGAGGTCCGCGACGGTTTCACCCTGATCTCCGACATCGCCGACCTGAAGGCGCGCATCGCCGGCGCCGATCTGGTGATCACGGGTGAAGGCCGCCTGGATGCCCAGTCCCTGGTCGGAAAGGTGCCGGTCAGCATTGCCCGCATGGCCCAGGCGGCGGGGGTCCCCACCATCGCCTTCGCCGGGTCCATCGACGGGGAGCTGGCCACATTCCGACAGGCCGGCTTGGCGGCGGTCCTGCCCATTGTCGACCGGCCGATGACCCTGGCCGAGGCCATGGCCAACGGTCCGGATCTGATCGAGCGGGCGGCGGCGCGTCTGATGGCGACGCTGCGGCTGGGGATCATCCTGGGCGCGGGGTCTATCTGATTCATACAACGTGTTTCTGTTTGTCATTGTGAGGAAAGAAGCGACCAAGCAATCCAGGGCGGATATTTGCGTTATACGCTCTGTATTGCTTCACCCTCGTCTTGCGAGGAGGGTTCGCAATGACGGATCACTTTCCGTCTGGGCCGTCAACCCCAGCTTGGCGGGAAAAGAATTGTGAATATGATTGCCTCCCGGGGGAAGAGATGGGCGGCACACTCCGAACCCGAATCATTCATCCGAATCCCGTATGACCGGGGCTCGTTCCCTTATTCCGCCCGACGATAGAATTGACTCGTTCGGCCGTCACGACGCCCCACCGGCGTTGTTGAGTCTTTGTTTTTCTCGCCGCAGCGCCCCAAAGGGGCGCGCGGCTCCGCGGCCCCGGCCGCCCAAAGGGCGGCCAAACTTTGTCGGCGCCGCGAAGCGGCGCCGTGGGCGCCGGCCCCATTTTGGTTAAAGCTGGCATCGCGAAGCGATGCCAGAGGCGCGCCGGCCGTCCGACGAATGAAGTCAGTTCATTCGTCGGACGGTATTACCGGCCCGACGGACGCGGCACGGAAAGCCACCGCGCGGGGCCAAGTCCCACGCCCCGCACGATCGCCACGCCAGCCAGAATGACCGCGAGACCGATCAGCGACGTCGGCGCCATGACCTCGCCGAGGACCAAGGCCCCCAATACGACCCCGAAGGCCGGAACGAGATAGTTGTGCAACGCGGCGAACGTCGCCCCTTCGTGACGCACCAGCCAATAGTACACGACGTACGCCAGGGCCGTGTTGGTGGCCCCAAGAAGCACCAGAGCCGCAAGTGGCCCGGCCTCGGGCGGGCCGGACCCGAGCATCCCGGGCGCCTCGGTGATCCCCCACACCACCCCCAGCACGCCGGCCGATATCGTCAGGGTCATGGCCACCGTCGCGGTCAGCCCGACCCGGCCCGCGAGCCGCCGCGAGATCAAAGCGCCCAGGGCGTAGCCGGCGGCGGCGAGCCCGGCCAGGCCCTTGCCGGCCCAGTCCGTCCAGCCGGCGCCGTCGCTCGCGGGAACGCCGAGGACCAGGAGCACGCCGCCCAGACCCACCAGAATGCCGAGCCAGGTGCGAAGGCCGCGTGGCTCCCGCAGCGACGGGAACAGCATCCCCAGAAAAAGCGTACACAGCGGTGACGCGGCCATCATCGTCGCCATGTTGACGCTGCTGGTCAGGTGACCGCTCATGCCGAGCAGGAAGAACGGCGCCATCTGCCCCACGGCCGCCAGGACGAGCAGCCAAAGCCACGTGCCCAGGTCCCGGGGCAGCTGGGCACCGACGGCCGCGGCCACCGCCATCATGCAGACCGCCGCCACGGCGAGCCGTCCGGCGGCGATGGTCAGCGGATCGAACGTTCCGGCGACGATCTTGATGATCAGAAAGGACGAGCCCCACAGCATGGACACGAACACAAGTGCCAAAAAACCCATGCCGGCCGTCCCCATGAAGTCTAGCGTCAGATGGCCTGTAAGCCGGGTTCTGTCCCCGCGCCCCGGATCGCTCCGAAGCGCGATGGATGGCCATTCATCTGGGACGCCCGTCGCCGGACGCCTCGCGCGACATACCCGAGCGGCGGCGCGGAAACCCGCCTGCCCCCACTCCGTGAAGAGCTGGGCCGGCCGCTCCTACTCCGTCTTGCTCCCGGTGGGGTTTACCATGCCTCCCCCGTCGCCGGGGGAGCGGTGCGCTCTTGCCGCACCCTTTCACCCTTGCCCGCCGGCCCGCCCCGAAAGGCGCAGGGACGGGCGGTTTGCTTTCTGTGGCACTTTCCCTAGGGTCGCCCCCGCCGGACGTTATCCGGCACCGTGTTCCCGTGGAGCCCGGACTTTCCTCCCCAACCACGTCGCCGTGGCCAGGGCGGCCATCCAGCCATCTGACGCCCCCTCAGGATAGGGCGCGTCGGCGCCCGGTCAACCTCGCTCGGTGCATGATCACCATCCAGCTTCTAGGGATGCGAAGCGCCGCCGAACGTGGCACAGTTCGGGGCAGCCGCAACCGCGTGGGACCACGACCGTGGCCGACTGCACCATCGACTGGGACGCCTTTTTCACCCTGCATCACGACCTGCCCCGCGAGGGACCCGGCAGCGACGCCATGACGGAGCAGGTTGCGCGCGGCCTGCCGCCGCTGCCGGCGGGCGCCATCCTCGACCTGGGATGCGGCCCCGGGCGCCAGACGCTCGTGCTGGCGCGCACGCTCAAGCACTCCGTCATCGCCATCGACACGCACCGGCCCTATCTGGAGCGGCTGGCCATGGCCGCCGACCACGCCGGGCTGTCCACCCTGGTCGAGACGCGCCAGCAGTCCTTTTTCAACCTGGCCGACGAGCCCGACGGCGTGGCCCTGATCTGGGCCGAGGGCTGCATTTACATTCCGGGCTTCGTCGACGGCCTGAGGATGTGGCGGCCGCTGTTGGTGCCGGGCGGCCTGTTGGTGGCCAGCGACGTGGTGTGGCTGACCGACGATCCGCCGGACGAGGTCCGCGCCTTCTGGGACGAGGAAGGCGCCGAGATGCGCACGGTCGAGGAAAAATGCATCCAGGCGGCGGCCGAAGGGTACGAGGTGCTGGGCACGCACACGCTGCCGAAACAGGCGTGGTGGGACGAGTACTACGCACCGCTGGAGGCGCGTAGCGCCGCCCTGCGCGACGGGGCCGGGCCGGCCCTGACGCAGGTGCTGGACGGCAACGATCACGAAATCGACATCTGGCGGCGATTCGGCGACAGCTTCGGCTACGTCTTTTTCGTGCTGCGCAAGGTGGCCGATGACAGCCCGTGACGACGCCGCGTCGGCCGGCGCGCTCGACGCACGCGAGAGCCACGCCGCCCGGCATTTCTCGCCCCGGCGGGTCTATGCCCTGATGCTGCGGCACTGGTTTCTGATGCGCGGCTCCATCCCGCGCCTGCTGGAACTGACCTACTGGCCGATCATGCAAATGGTCACCTGGGGCTTCATCACCCAGTTCCTGGCGTCGGAGTCGAGCCTGATCGCCCAGGCGGCCGGCATCTTCATCGCCGCCGTGCTGCTGTGGGATGTCATGTTTCGGGGCAACCTGGGACTGTGCCTGTCGTTCATGGAAGAGATGTGGGCCCGCAATCTGGGCCACCTGTTCGTCAGCCCGCTGCGCCCGCTGGAACTGGTGGCCGCGCTGATGGCCATGAGCGTCATCCGCACCCTGATCGGCATCCTGCCGGCGACAGCGCTGGCGTACCTGTTCTATGCCTACAACATCTATGACATGGGGCTGCCGCTGCTGGCGTTCTTCATCAACATGCTGGCCATGGGCTGGGTCATCGGTCTCCTTGTGAGCGCCCTGGTGCTGCGCCTGGGGCTGGGGGCGGAAAGCCTGCCGTGGATCCTGATCTTCGCCTTCTGGCCCATCAGCGGCATCTACTACCCCATGGACGTGCTGCCGGGGTGGCTGCAGGCGATCGGCTACAGCTTCCCGCCGGCGCACGTGTTCGAGGGGATGCGCCAGGTGCTGTTCGAGGGGACGGTGCACTGGGGCCATCTGGCCGCCGCCGTGGGCCTGAACGGGCTGTACCTGGGCTTGGCCACGCTGTTCTTCCTGCATGTGTTCCGCGTGGCGCGGGTGCGCGGCCTGCTGCTGAACATCGGCGAGTGAGCCCGGCCGCTCACCCGCCTTTGCCACCCTTTGCGTTTCGACAATTACACCCGTCCGTGCATCATGGATACTGGACGCCTCGCGAAATCCAGGAGATTCGGTGATGCTGGAGACGGTGCGCGCGGCTCTCGCGGAGGCCCTTGACGCGGAATACCGGGCGGAAGCGATATACGAGTCGGCGATCGCGGCGTTCGGCCCGGTGGAGCCGTTCGTCGAAGTGGTGGAGCTGTCGCGTCGCAACACAGACGAGTTACTGCGGCTGTTCGAACGCCACGGCCTGGAACCGCCGGCGAACGACTGGCGCGGCCGGGTCGCCAAACCCGCCGACGTGGCCGACGCCTGCCGGACCGCGCGCACGGTGGCGGCGACGACGGCGGAGCGGTACGAGCGTCTGCTCGGCACGGTGGAGGTCACCGACGTTCGTGCCACGTTCCAGCGTCTGCGCGACGCCCTGCGCGCGGTCGACCTGCCCATCCTGCAGCAATGCCGCGACCGCACCCAGCATCTCGACGCCATTTAGGCCGCCTCACCGCTGACGCCGGCACCCGGCCCCCCGGAATCGGTTCTGCCCCTGGAAACCAACCAGGAGGTCAGGCGCGTATCGGGGGCGCGCCACGAAAACGGCATTTGCATTAGCAAGTACTTATATATATAAATGGCGGATGCACCCGGGTGCGCCACGGCGCGCCGCCGGCACCAAACAAGAATGCATCCAAAGGGAGGACAGCTGCCCATGGAACCGTTGAAGACCAGTCCGCCGGGACCGGCGGGCCTCGACCGCCGCACCCTGCTCAAGCTCGGCGCCGCCGGATCGGTTCTGGCCGGCACCGCCGGCCTCGGCGCGATCCCGGCGCGGGCCCAGGCCCCCGGCCGGGTCCAGAGCAACGCCCGTATCGCCATTGTCGGCGCCGGGGCGGCCGGCCTGTCCATGGCCTCGCGCCTGGCGGACCGACTGGACGGCGCCAAGATCACCCTGATCGACGCCCGCAAACGCCACCTGTACCAACCGGGCTACACCCTGGTCGCCGCCGGCCTGAAGGCGCAGGAGTACCCGATCTCGCGCACCGAGCAATACGTCGCGCCGGGCGTGGACTGGATCCAGGAGGCCGCCGAGGAGATCGACCCCGACGCCAAGAAAGTCGTGACGGATAGCGGCCAGGAGGTGGCCTACGATTACCTCGTCGTCGCCGCCGGCATCCACCTGGACTATGACGCCCTGGAGGGCATGGAGACCGCCCGCATCGGCCAGGAAGGCCTGGGCAGCCACTACATGGGGCCGGAAGCCGCCTACGCCACGTGGCGCGAGATGTCTCGTTTCGTCGAGACCGGCGGCACCGCCGTGTTCCAGCGCCCGGCCACCGAAATGAAGTGCGCCGGCGCGCCGCTGAAGTACACCTTCCTGACCGACGATCGGATGCGCCAGAACGGGTCGCGCGACAAGGGCCACATCATCTACGCGGCGCACACCGACAACCTGTTCAGCGTGCCCATCGTGCACGAGAAGGTGCGGATGCTGTTCGACGATCGCGGCTTTGACGTGCGCTACAGCCACGTCATGACCGGCATCGACCTGGGCAGCAAGGAGGTCCACTTCGACACCCCGAACGGCGTCGAGAAGATCAAGTACGACTTCGTCAACGTCATCCCGCCCATGCGCGCGGCGAAGGTCGTGCGTGACAGCCCGCTGCCCTGGCAGGACGACTCCGCCTGGGCGCGCGACGGCTGGGTCGAGGTGGACAAGCACACCATGCGCCATCCGCGCTATCCCGAGGTCTTCGCCGTCGGCGACGTCGCCGGCGTGCCCAAGGGCAAGACCGCGGCCAGCGTCAAGTGGCAGGTCCCCGTGGCCGCCGATCACCTGGTGGCCGCCATCGCCGACGCCGACAGCGATGCCTATTACGACGGGTACACGTCCTGTCCGTTGATCACGCAGATGGGCCGCGCCATGCTGATCGAGTTTGACTACAAGAACAACCTGACGCCCTCGTTCCCCGGGGTCATCGCGCCTCTGGAGGAACTGTGGATCACCTGGGTGATGAAGACCATCGCCCTGAAGCCCACCTACATCGCCATGCTGCGCGGCGAGGCGTGAGACCACGGGGAGGACTGACACATGGCCGGGTTTGATTTTGCCGTCTACATCTCTGTATTTCTGGAAATGATGGGCAGCATCCTGTGGCTGCTGGTGGCGCTGGCCGTGCTCGGCCTGGCCGGTTTCGTCTATGTGATCATGCGCGACGGCACGATTCACAGCCGCCGCCTGTTGCGTGCCGAGATCCTGGGCGTCTTCGGCGGGTTCGGCGCCTTGGCCCTGATGGCCTACGTCACCTTGTCCGGCTTCACCGACGCCGGCGGACCGGTCGACTGGCTGTTGATCGGCATCATCTGGGGCATGGGGCTGGTCGGCACCACGATTCTGGCCTATGCGGTGATGGGCATTTTCGACATCATGCGCGGGCGCGTCCCCGGACGCGCGGGCCAAGCCGCCTGACACCGGCTGACGAATGAACTGACTTCATTTGTCGGCCGGTTTCATTCCTATCGTCGCGCGGTATGATCCGGTCCGGTCCCGATGAGTCAGGGACGGGCATGACTATCCGGTCCCCACCAGGGCGATCTTGCCCAGTAATACGACCGCCACGAGCGCGCCATTGAGAAAGCACGCCCGCACGTACAGGCGCAGGGCGCGGCGGATGTCCTTCGGCGTGACGCGCACCCGGCCGTCGCCGACCCAGGGTTCGTCGGTGGCCCGGCCGTGGTACTGGCGCGGCCCCGACAGCGCCAGCCCGAGCGCGCCGGCCGTCGCCGCCTCTGGCCAGCCGGCGTTGGGCGAGCGGTGACGGCGCGCGTCGCGGCGCAGAATGCGCCAGGACTGGCGCCAGTCGGCTCGGGGCAGGGTTGCGGCGGCGGCCACAATCAACAGTCCTGACAGACGCGCCGGCAGCCAGTTCCAGGCGTCATCCAGACGCGCCGAGGCCCAGCCGAACTCCCGGTGGCGCTCGGTACGGTGGCCGACCATGGAATCGAGGGTGTTGATCATCTTGTAGGCTAGCAGGCCGGGCAGGCCGAAGACCACATACCAGAACACCGGCGCCACCACGCCGTCGGAGAAGTTCTCGGCCAGCGATTCCACGGCGGCGCGGCCGATGCCGCCGGCGTCCAGGCGCTCCGGATCGCGCCCCACCAGGTGGCGGATGACCTTGCGGCCCGCCTGCACGCCACCCGTCTCCAGCGCCCGGGCCACGTCGCGGACGTGGTCGTGCAGGCTCTTCTGCGCCAGCAGCACGGCCACGAGGACCAGTTCCACGACCCACCCGGCCAGGGCGGTGGTGGACAGCCATTGGATCAGCACACCGAACAGGGCGGCGGCGGCGGTCAGGCCCAGGGCAACCACGACTCCGCGCATTCGGCGGTCGAATGCGCCGCGCTCCGGGCGGTTCAGGCGCCCGTCAGCCTCGCCGATCCAGTGGCCCATGATGACCACCGGGTGCGGCAGCACGCGGAAAACCGGGCCGAACTCGCCCAGATAGGCGTCCAGCACCAGCGCGCCGAGCAGCAGCACCAGCGGGTCAAAGACATCGGTCGCGGCGTAATCGAACAGCAGGAACATGGCGGCGGCACCATGCCACCGGCGGGCGGGGGAGGGAAGCACCGTGGGGCCGCCGCTGTCCCTACCGCTGGTCCAGCTTCAGTTCGATGCGGCGGTTGCGGGCGTAGGCCTGTTCGGTGTCGCCCTCGGCCACCGGTCGGTGCGGGCCGAAGCCGGCGGCGGCCAGCCGCTGCGGCGGCACGCCCTGGTCGATGAGGAACCGCACCACCGAGATGGCGCGGGCCGCCGACAGTTCCCAGTTGTTGGCGAAGCGGAAGGTGTTGATCGGCCGCTTGTCGGTGTGGCCGTCGACGCGCAGGATCCAGTCGATATCGGACGGGAATTCCTGTGCCACGCTCATCAGCGTGTCGGCCAGGTCGGCCAGGTCGTCGCGGCCGGCCGGCCCCAGGGTGGCCTCGCCGACGTCGAACAGCACCTCCGACTGAAACACGAAGCGGTCGCCCTCGACGCGGATGCCCTCGCGGTTGCCCAGCACCTCGCGCAGACGGCCGAAGAACTCGGACCGGTAGCGTTGCAGTTCCTGCACCTTGGTGGCCAGGGCGGCGTTGAGGCGGTCGCCCAGGTTGGCGATCTGCACCCGTTGGGCCTCGTTCTCGGCCTCCTGAGCGTCGAGCAGATCGCCCAGGCGCGCCAGTTCGGCCCGCACGCGCTTCAACTGGGCGTTCAGCATGGCCGCCTGGGCGCGCGCCTGCTCGGAGATGGCCTTCTCCTCCTCCAGCGCCCCTTCGGTCTCCGCCAAGTCGCCCTCGGTCTCGGCCAGCCGGCTGTCGAGCGTGCGGATACGGTCCTCCAGCTCATCGCGCAGGGCGCTCAGCGCCTCCAGGTCCTGGCGCAGGCGCGCGAGTTGGGCGAGCTTGACCTCGATGGTTTCCTTGTCGGCCCGGATGGTCTGGTTGGCGGCCTCCAGTTCCGCCTGCAACGCATCGCGAGTCTTGCGCAGTTCGGCCACCTGGGCCTCCAGCCGCGCCAGATCGGCCAGCCGCGTCTCGATGGTCTCCTTGTCGGCCGCGATGGTGGCGTAGGCGCCTTCCAGGTCCGCCGACAGGCTTTCATTGAGCGCTTCCAGGCGAGCGATGTCCTCGCGCAGAGCCTCGCGCCGTGCCTCCAGGTCCTCGATGGTCGACTCGCGCGCGGCCAGATCGGCCTCCAGCGCCGCCACCCGGTCGGCGCGGCGGGTGAGGGCCGCCTCCTGCTCCGACACCTGACCCAAGGCCGCCTCCAGCCGCTCGTTGAGCGAGCGGCGGTCGGTCTCCAGGCTGGCGATCTCCTGGCGCTGGCGCTCGACCAGCCCCAGCATCTCGGCCAGTTCCTGTTGCGCGGCCTCGCCCTCGCGGGCGGTTCCGATCAGGGATTCCCAGCGCGCGTTGGCGGCCTGCAGGTCCTGGGACAACTGCGCCACGTCGGCGCGCAGGCCAGCGTTGGCTTGGCGTTCGATGGCCAGCAGATCCTCGAGTTCCCCGACTGTATCGTTCAGCCGCGCCAACGCCGCGTCGCGCCCGCTCAACGCCTGGCCGAGGAAGAACTGGGCCAGCACGAAGACCATCAGCACGAAGATGACGATGATCAGCAGCGTGGCCAGGACATCGACGAATCCGGGCCAGATATC
>Ga0207419_1000561_pt1 | contig 32102 bp, 30 predicted proteins | sample ElkSloMetagenome_4_FD_184723 | JGI IMG/M metagenome (GOLD analysis project Ga0207419, IMG submission 184723) | Hot spring microbial communities from Elkhorn Slough, Monterey Bay, USA - MD2A (version 2) | ecosystem: Environmental > Aquatic > Marine > Intertidal zone > Estuary: Microbial mat ... | reverse complement strand
CCCCTTCAAGCTACCTTTTGGAAAATGTGGGTGGAAAATATGCCAATGTAACCGCAGAAAAGGCGAAAGACCTTGAGCGGCTGGGCATGGTTACATCTGCGATTAAAATGGACGAAAACCAGGACGGCAGAACAGATCTTGTGATCGCCGGCGAATGGATGAAAATTAAGATCTTACACAATTTTGCAAGCGGTTTCAGCTTAAAAGCAGATAGCTTATCGAAGCTATCACGAAGCGGTGGGTGGTGGTACGCCTTAGCTGCCGACGATCTTGATCAGGATGGAGACCTTGACCTCATCGGCGGAAACCTAGGCTTGAATTATAAGTACAAGGCAAGTAAAGACAAGCCATTCAAGGTGTTTGGTGGAGATTTCGATAACAACCAGATCGTAGATATTGTCTTGAGTTACGCGCAAAAAGGCACTTATTATCCTTTAAGAGGAAGAGAGTGTTCTTCTCAGCAATTGCCCTCCATTAAAGAAAAATTTCCCTCCTACAATAGTTTTGCAACCGCCTCAGTCTACGAAGTGATAGGGCACGACCAAGTGGAATATGCCTACCAAAGAAACGTACATACCTTCGCCAATGGCATTTTCTTAAATCAAAGGGACCACTATCAACAAATACCATTTGCCAATCAGGCGCAGATCTCTTCGATTAATGCAATCTTAGTTGAAGATGTAAATGGTGACGGTTTCAGCGATCTGATCTTGGCGGGCAACCTCTACAGCGCAGAAGTCGAAACCCCCAGAAACGATGCGAGCTACGGTCATATTCTGATCAATAAGCAAGACGGAACTTTTGACGTGCTTCCCAGCACTCGCGCAGGTTTTTTCGGTGAAGGAGAAATCAAATCAATTCAAAAAATAAGGATCAAAGGAAAAAAGCACACTTTTCTGGTTGCCCAAAACAACGGTTATTTAAAGCTCTTCCAATTAAATGTACCACATTTGTAGCCATCAGATAGACCCGAGAATCAATTCCATAGCCATGAAGCATACCTACTTATTATTATTTGTCTTTGCGCTGTTTGCGTGCAATACATCTGACCAAAGATCTTCTACTCAAGCTACAGCACCCAAAGAAGGAAAAGAAAACATCGCTTATCAATGGAGCGAAATGGCCATTACTGCAACCGCTTTTGATACCGAACGCTTTAAACCCAGGCCTACCATCACTTCACGCTATCTGGGGCTCATTTTCGTGGCCATGTTCGACGCCTGGAGTCGATATGATCAAAAAGCCGTTCCCGTGTATTTAACTGGCGTGGAGAGGAGACCCTCTGAAGAAATGACTGTCGAACAGAAAGAAAAGGCGATCAGCTATGCAGCACTTCGAGCACTTAGTGAATATTACTATACCGATTCTTCATTATTTGCAGAATTCATGGTTGAATTGGGTTACGATCCGGAGGATCGCAGTTTAGACCCCACTAGGCCGGAAGGTATAGGCAACTTAGCTGCTAAAGCGGTGATTGACGCTCGAAAAGGGGACGGTTCAAATCAATATGGAGAAGAAGCGGGGTCAAACGGTGAAGCCTATTTTGATTACAGTGATTACAAACCGGCAAATCCTGTAGACAGCAATTTAAATCTCAGTAGATGGCAACCCAAATATTTCTCAGACGGAAAAGGTGGTAAGTTCGCCCCTGCTTGCCTTACTCCCTACTGGGATCAGGTGAAGCCCATTACACTTTCATCAGGAGATCAGTTTAGACCGGGCCCACCGCCTGCCATCGATTCCGAACAATTAAAGCAAGAGGTTAAAGAAGTAGTAGAAATGCAGGCTAACCTTACCGATGATCAAAAAGCACTGGTGGAATTCATGAGAGACGGACCACAGTCGGTTCAACAAGCAGGGCATTGGTTAAAGTTTGCCCAAGAAGTATCCATCCGCGATGAGCATACGCTTGATGAAGATGTGAAAATGTTCTTTTTCAACCAGGTAGTGGCAATGGATGCGTTCATCGCATCCTGGGATTCTAAGATGTTCTACGATTTTGCAAGGCCTTATGCCCTGGTTCATAAATATTACCAAGACCAAACCATTACAGGCTGGGCAGGAGAAGGCAAAGGCTGGGAAAAGATGAAAGGACAAGATTGGAGACCATACTCCCCGGAAACTTTCTTATGCCCTCCTTTCCCCAGTTATACTTCGGGACACAGCACGGTGAGCGGTGCATGTGCAGAAGCCTTAAAATTGTGGACCGCCAGTGATCATTTTGGTGCAGAAGTGGAATTGGTGGCCGGCTACCTCACAGAACCTGACAATTTAGGAGATACGGTAGTCTTAAAGTTCCCTACATTTACTGAAACAGCTGAGATGGCAGGTATTTCAAGGGTTTATGGGGGATACCATATTCAAGCCGATAATGTTGCCGGGCTGGAGCTCGGCAGAAACGTTGCGAGAGAGGCCTGGAAATTTTACAATTACCACTTGGGGAAAAACGAGACCAAGTATCCCTGATGAAATCAATCCAAAAAGTCAACCTCAAAAACAAGCTTTCTCAATTTACTGAGCACTGGACGCCCAAAATCGTAGGTGAGCTAAATGGCCAACAGCTTAAACTGGTAAAGCTAAAAGGTGAATTTGTGTGGCATCAGCACGACAAAGAAGATGAGCTGTTTTATGTGATCAATGGTCAGCTCTTCATTGAACTGGAAGAAACAACCATCGAATTGAATCCCGGTGAATTTGTAATCATCCCAAAAGGGAAAAGTCATAAACCTTTTGCTCCTGAAGAAACGAGCGTGATGTTGTTCGAACCCGACTCAACTTTGAATACCGGGGACAAATTGAACGCCAAGACCAAGCAAAACTTGGATAGAATTTAAATAGCTTTATGGATTAATCAAATTGAGAGCAATTCTCAATCCGAAAACAAAGGATGTGATCCAGTTCATTCGAAAAATCACGACTAACCGATACTTTGAGACGAGCTTGTTCTTTATCGTCGCCTTGATCAACCTGCTTCCGGCGCTGGAGAATCGATTCTTTCCCAGTATGGACGGAGCCGCTCACCTCTACAATGCAAAGTTGATCAGTTTACTGATCATGGAGGATAATGATCTGCTGCACATGTTCTACACCTTTAATGAGGTGTTGGTTCCTAATTGGATCGGACACTTCATTTTGTCGGTTTCCGGTTATTTCCTTCCCGCCTACCTGGCAGAAAAAGTTCTTCTTATCATTTACTTTTTAGGCCTACCTTTTGCTTTTCGAGCGTTGATCCGGACCATTGCGCCGCATAGCAGTGTGATCAGTTTTTTCATTTTCCCCTTCACTTATTCTTTTCTATTTACCCTGGGGTTTTACAACTTTTCTTTGGCCATCATGCTAATGTGTATCGCGCTTACCCTTGCCCTGCGATCTAATTCTGAAGTATGGTCAGGCAAATTGACCGTTGGCATTTCCGCTTTGTTGATCCTCACTTATTTTTCACACATTGTGATCTGTGGCCTGGTGATGCTCTTTCTTGGCCTAAAGGTCATCTGGGATCTCCTGTATGCCTACATTGAAGATCGAGCGAACTTTATGTCTGTCATTCGGCTTACAAGCAAACGGCTTGGCAGATTGCTTGTTGCTTCTGCTATCCCGCTTGCCCTATCTTTTAATTACTTCTCCTCAATGCATTCAGGCGAGAGCAGCTACGAGTATCTTGAACGGGGTCAGTTGATCGACTGGATCTATTACATTAAACCCTTGATCTCCTACAATGACGAGATCGAAGGCGCGGAAACTTCAAAGATGTGTTTCATCATGGCCCTGATGTTAGGCATTGGAATCTTTGAGCGTATCAACCGGCTGCTCAGGGATAAAAAAGCTTCAATTACCAAAGCGGGCAGAACAAAAGCTATACGCGCTGATGATATATGGGCAATATTTGGCCTGGTTTGCCTGCTGATGTACTTTTTCTTACCAAACTCAGACGGCAAAGCTGGATTTATCTCAGTGAGGTTGGCTCTGCTATTCTTCCTCTTCTGGACCCTTTACCTGGCAGTTCAAAAGCTGCCAAAATGGTTTAATTGGGTTTGTACCCTGGCTTTCCTTTTTTTCAGCTTCAATCTAAATAACTACTACTCTACCGTCAGCCATTCGTTGAGTAAGATCGCGAGGGATTGTGAGGAGACCTCCCGGCATATCGATAGAAACAGTATTGTGCTACCTTTAAACTATCATCCAAACTGGTTAAGCGCACATTTTTCGAACTATCTGGGCATAGATAAAGCGGTGGTCATCCTCGAAAATTATGAGCTCGACGTGAGATATTTCCCCTTGAGATGGAAGGAAGCATCCATTCCAACTACTTTCTTGGGCGATAATACCTTCAGTAATGATATATGCAGAGATTGGAAATCAAATTCGAACAATGAAAAGTTGCCGATCGATTATGTTTTTCTTTTGGGTCAATTCCCTGAAGATTTGGGCAATTGCGACCGGCAAATGAAAGACCTGCTCACCGAGAAATACAAACTGGTACACCGCAACAAGAATACCGCCCTATTTAAAAGAAACACCTAACCGACCGTCACCATATGTACGGTGGAAGATATGGCGCACCATCAAAATCTGACACAGATCGAAAATGATGAATGCCTTTTTCGCAGATGGAAGATCTACAAGATAAGTTCGGTAAATTCCACCTACTTTTCCCTAAAGAATGAGGCCTACAGAAAAATCACTCCATCAGATTCACATCGATAGAGAAATCAATCTTACCTTTTGCTAATTGTCGCGAGCTGCTAATTGGGTGCCCTTGAATTGATTGACAACAAGGCAATCAGTAACTTTGAAATCCATCAAAAAAAAGGAGATCAAATGCAAGAGGAATTCACTTCCACACTAAGCACCAACAAACAAAATATCAATGACTTTCTTCGCCGAGTCATCGAATACATGCCGGCAGATTGGCTCCATTTGACCACCCATCGCTTGGACACGTATAATGAAGCCAAGGCGAAAGTGGAATTTCTTGAAGCCATTCAGACCCTCTTCGACTCATCGAATTTTAGCGAAGCGCAACTCGCCGAGCTACCTACCGCCTACGACTATATTCGCTTGGGACACCCTCTCTCTTCTTTATTAGAATGGGCTATTGCCAAGCAGAATGGATTGAAGCCAACCCAAGTGATTGCCTTTGATTCACAAAGCATGCCGATCCTTGCTGTCCTCCGGAAAAACAAGCTTTCAAACTTACCCTCCAGGCTCTATTACATGAATGACCTTCCTGAGGCGTTTGACGTAGACCAATTGAAGAGGGTGTACGGCTATCAAATCGAATTGAAAAAAATCAATCGCCTGGAGGATCTTGAAGCCTTTGATGGGAGTTCGATTTTATTGAGCGAAAAAACAGACTTCGAAGATTTCGCACATGCTGAGCTAATCGATTTCTCAATTCGCATCCATCCTCGATTAGGCAGTGTGATTTTGGCTTACAATGAAGCCTATGTTGGAGAAATCCAGCATGTCAGACGCCGAGAGAGCATTGCTATGACTCCCAGCAACTCCCTTGCGGCCATAAAACTTCTACTCTCCTCTAAGGATAAGCCAACGACAATAGAAGTGAGCCAGGAAAGAGCCAAAGTAGAAGACCTAATAAAGGAGGTCAGCGGCACAAATTCAAAGCCTTTGATCGGTTCTTCGGGTTTATCGGTTCAATATGCCATCATGATGGGCCTAATTGGTGACGCCCTTCAGCGCCATGCCGGCAAACCAATCAAATTCATCGTTCCTCCGAATTGCTATGGTGGAACCAATGATCAGGCCAGGCGAGTAGCTGAAGCTGTTGATCAAGTAGCCATTTTGGATCTGCCGGTAGATGGGGACAACGACATGGTCCAAAGTATTGATCAAGTCTTGGAAAAGGTGGCCAGTATTGATGGGATACCTTACATTATCGCAGAAATCCCAACAAATCCAAGGGTAGAAGTACCGGACCTACTTGAACTGAAAAAAGTATTGACCAAAAAAAGATATACGCCAAGTGGCAAAGAGGCAATTGATCCGGTATTTATTCTCGACCAGACCTTTTGTCCTAACATTCAATTCTTAGGCGAAGGCAAAATGCTAGCCGATGTGCGCACCATCTCTTATGCCAGTGGATCAAAGTTTCCCAGTGGAGGAAAGTGTACCGCCGGTTATTTGGTCGTGAATGACAAAGCTCAAGATCTTCTGGCCAGAATAGAAGCGCATCTTCATCTGTGCGACAATCAAGCTACCCCGCATCAAATGGAACTACTCGCTGAGCAAATGCCTTCTATGATCCGAAGAATTGAGGCAGCCTACCAAAATACAAGAGAATTCGTAGAGTTCATCAAGTCGACACTGCCCCAGGCGAAGATCAATTTCGTTTCAGAAGAGCTTGCCAATGAAGGGTTCATGCCTTCTGTGTTTTCATTAGACCTTCCAAGCAAGGGTAAGACAGCGGCAGAAAAAGAAAAATTTAAAAGGGAATTGAACCTTAAGCTGATCCACAAGATGATCAGCGAAATCCCAAATGAAAGTAAATATTGTGTGAGCTATGGGCAGTTAAAAGGTTGCTACTGGACCGTGCCGGCCACCTCAACACAAGGAACCACCAAAGAAGCAGACAAGGATTACATTGCCCGCGTATCCGTTTCTCCGGATCTCGATCTCGCCAAACATAAAGCTGTTTTTGCCGACTTCGTGAGAGAAACTGCACTCGCTGCGCTTTGAGATAAAAAAAGGTCTGGTGAAATCACCAGACCTTAAGCCGATGATCACTAGTCGGCTGAAAAGTTTAGAATGTCCTCATGGCTGCATTCTCCTCCAGGCAAGGGGCCGTTAAAGTCTCCCCAGCACTTGGTCCATAAACGATCACACTTGGTACGGTGACTGCAACCGTGACCGATCGACAAAAACCCTCCCCTTACATCTTGCATCTGATCGCTGCTTAATTCCAACACAGATTCTACCTCCAATTTGGGCAACTTATTGTTTTTCGAATTTTCCATTTTTAAACTGAATTAGGTAATGCCTACTCTTTGGATTTTCGGCTAACTCCACAACCACTCACATTGATCCCCATTCACCTTTACTCATCTCAATCGTCTAAAATCTTCCGGATTTTTATGCTTGGCTTCTGTAAAGCTATTTTAAATGTTTAAAGATTTGTTGTAAATTCGGTTGTAATTTACAACCCAGGCAGCACTTTCTTACAACCTTTAAATTAATTGGGATGAAAAATGTAACTGAAAACCTGCCACAGCAAATTCGTTTTTTACGCGAACTACAAGGGTACTCGCAAGAAGCAATCGCCTCTTTTCTCGGAATCAGTCAGCAAGCCTACCAGAAGATCGAAAGCGGTAAATGCAAAATCTGTCAGGAAAGACTGATTGAGATCGCGAAGTTCTTCGACTTGGATGCGGACCGTTTAGCACATTTTAATAAAGACGACTTTCTTAGCTACCTGAAAAAAGATAAATCAGGCCACTCCCTATCTAGAATGAACTTGAAACGAAAAGCGGAAGCGATCAGCAGGGAAATCGTCGCCTTAAAGAAGCTCAACCAACAGCTGTTGAATGAACTTAGCTAGAATTCAACCAAAAGCCTCAGGTTGACCTGTCTGCCGGTCAAGAAGTTCGGCACTGCATACTGCCGATTGGTTACGTCTGTGACCCACAAATAAGACAGGGTATTGTCTCTTTGCAATAAGTTGAATATATCCAGGCCAATCCAGATGGATTCAATATTCTTGAATGCCGGTTTACTGCTTGGCTTTTGAGGGCCCAGCAACTGCTTCGACAAGCCGAAATCGACCCTCAAATAGGCGGGTATCCTCAAAGTATCTTTATAGCGTTCTTGAGAAGGCGGACCAAAGGGCAATCCGCTGCCATAGTGAAAGGTGAGGTTCATTTTATAGCTTGGGTTCTTGGGCAAGTAATCTTGGAAAAACAAACTGAAATTGATCCTTTGATCGGTCGGGCGAGGAATATAGCCGGGCTCTCTTCTGGTGCTATCAACGGCTACATTGTTGACTGTGAAGCCGGGCACGATGCGTTCCCCGTCACTGTTGAAGAAATCAAAGTAGGCATCATTCTGAATATCCTCGTAAACCTGCAAGAATCCGAGGTTTATCCAAGAATCCACCCCTTTAACGAACTCGCCATTGATCTTGAAGTCGGCACCTACCGCGTAAGCCGTTGCTGAATTCTCGGCATAATAACGGATTCTTACGTTATCCAATTCATAAGGTATTACGTTATCCATCTGCTTGTAGTAAGCTTCGCCTACGAATTTAAAAGGTCGATCCCAGGCTTTAAAGTTATAATCGGCTCCCAGTACAAAGTGGATCGACCGTTGGGCACGAATATCCGTATTCAGACTCCCGTCAAAGTCGCGCAATTCCCTGTAAAATGCTGGCTGGTAATAATATCCGGTGCTGAACCGAAAAAGATAATCGCGATCCCACTTCGGCTGCATAGAAATGTTGGCTCGAGGTGAGATCACGGTTTCTTGGTTCAGATCCCAATAATTGGCTCGTAACCCGGCCGTCAAGGTGTAGCGGCTGCCACTGGTATCACCCCATCGCAAGGTCCGTTGTGCATAGCCCATAATGCGATTAGAAACTAAAAAATTAGAGGCCTTGAAGCTGTTGAACAGATTAAGCTCAATAGGTCGTTGTGGCGTCTGACCGGGAGTTTGTGGTGGTTGAGGCACAGAAAAACCCGCAGAATCGATCAGATCCCACTCACTCAAACGGTCGTCGATCTCCTCATGCTGAAACGATGCTCCCCATTCGTAATTGCCATTCTCTCTTAACCATTTACCCCGATGTTGCACATTGACCACTGAAGCTTGTAAGTAGTTTCTGGCATGATTCAGGTATGAGCCTATCCCACGGTTGAAAGCTACATCGCCAAAACTAGAGCTGCCCAGGTCTCTCTCTAGTTCATCAATAAAATATTGCCCAAGAATGTCGAAGGTTTCTGTTTCAAAAGAGCGGTAGGCAGAGGTGATCAACCTCAAGCTTAGCTTTTCATTCGGCTGAAAGGTATTGGTAATGGCTCCAAACCAGGTCTCATAATCAGTTACCTCCTGCCCTTCGAAGAATATGGTCAACCTCAGCGCTTGCTGGATAGTACCAAAATTGGTTTCTCTGGTTTCAGGGATAAATTCATAACGGTTTCTGGCGTAGTTTCCCAAAAAACCGATCTCCCATTTTTCAGAAAGGTCGTAGGTGAGATAGGTTTGGATATCGGCAAATACAGGCTGATAATCTGCTTCGGTATCGAGGGTGCCAAGCACGTATTGATTGGATCGGTAGCGCACTCCGGTAATGTGGGTCAGCCTTTTATTGAAGCCGGTACCTTCCAGGTGCAAACTTCCTCCTAAGAGGGAGGCATTAAGAGAGCCGCCAAATTCAGTCGGTTCTTTATAGGTGACCGCAAGTACAGATGACATCTTATCTCCATAGCGAGGGGCAAATCCTCCGGCAGAGAAAGCAATGTTATCGACCATATTTGGATTGATGAAACTTAGCCCTTCTTGATTCCCGGAACGGATCAAGAAAGGCCGGTAGATCTGGATATCATTCACATATACCAGGTTTTCATCGAAATTTCCCCCTCTCACATTGTACTGAGAACTTAATTCATTGTTGGAAGACACCCCGGTAAGGGTTTTCACCACCGTTTCAAAATTTCCCGAGGGGTTTGGAATCAATTTGATCTCTTTAGGATCGATGCTCTCCATGGTATTGGAACGGTCCTTTTCTTCTTCAACCTCAACCTCCGGTATCTTAAACTCAACCGCTTCCAGGGCGAAATCGAGCTGCCTCACTTCGCCTTCGCTCAAAATCAATTCACGGCTTTGATTCTTGAAAGAGATGTGGGTAATCACCAGCTCGATCTTTATTCCCGAGGGGACTTCTATAGCGTAACTGCCGTTGCTCTTGGAGATCACCCCACCCTCGAGGCCCAACACACTGATCACAGCAGATTCGATGGCTTTCCCATCAGCGTCTAACACCTTGCCCTCGATGCGGGCAGTTTGGGCATTCACTAGAATACCTAAACATAGGGAAACAAGGAGCAAGAATAGTGGTTTCATTTGCAAGGCCTCAAAAATAGTGATTACAAGGCTTGAAGCGATTCTAATAACGACAGAGTTCAAGATTATTGCAAGATGGACAAGAGAAAAGGATTTAATCTTCGCGTGTACGGCATTATCCTCAATGAGGAAGGCGAGGTGCTATTATCTACAGAAAGTAGAAAAGGCTTACGTTTCACCAAATTCCCGGGGGGTGGATTACAGTGGGGAGAAGGTCTCATAGACTGCCTGCAAAGAGAGATGGTAGAAGAGCTGGGCACCCAAATGGAAGTCCACGAGCTTTTCTACCTCACCGAGCACTTTCAGGAATCAGCCTTCAGCAAAGATGAACAGTTGATCAGTGTATACTACAGCTTGTCGCTACCCGAGCACGTCAACATTCCAGAAGGATTTGAATCGCTTGACCCTGAAGAGGTCGACAACCACTTCTATTGGCATAAGGTGCACGAAATAGCCACGGAAGAGCTCACCTTTCCCATTGACCGGGAGGTGATCGAGAAGTTAAAGGCAGCAGTGGAAAGTTAAGGCTTTTAATTACCTTAGATGGCTTGAACGCATGGCAAGTCAATCAGACCCTATTACCTATTTGATCCATTTACACGCTGCCCTTGGCGGGCTGGCCCTTTTGGCCGGAGCCTTGGCAATTGCATTTACCAAAGGCAGTAAGCGGCATACCCTAAGTGGTAAGTTTTTCTTCTTTGCCTTGCTTGGTTCTGCAGGGCTGGCCATTGTTATTGCCTGTATCCCTTCTCATTTTTCCCCTTTTCTGCTGGCGGTGGGTGTATTTTCACTCTATCTTTTACTGAGTGGTTATCGGGCTTTGCGTTTTAAAGAGATAAAAATCGATCTGAGGGTCGACAAAATGATCTCGGCGACTATGCTTTTGGTGGGGATCTCAATGATCGCAGTGCCGATCTTGGTCAGTTCAAAAGTGAATGTAGTGTTGTTCGTCTTTGGTGGGATCGGCCTCTTGTTGGCCATCCGTGATTTAAAGCTCTACCGCCAACCTGAGCAATTGAAGAAGAGGTGGTTGCGTCTGCATCTGGGTAATATGCTGGGAGCCTACATTGCCTCCCTGACTGCCTTTATGGTGGTGAACCAACTCCTTCCCCCTTTGGTAGGTTGGCTGGGGCCCACCGTGATTGGAAGCATTTACATTGTGTGGTGGAATCGAAAGCTAAGTAGACCGAAAAGCAAAGCTTAGGATCAGTTCTGCCCGTCAAAAAAGAGATAATGGAATTCCTTTTCATCCAAATGCTGATTGGCTGCTTCCAATAGTTCTTGGGCAGAAATCTCATCGATCGCTTTCAATATCTTTCCTACAGCCTTGATCTCACCTTGGATCAGTAGATTCTTTGCGTAATAGAGCATGAGGGAAGCATTATTTTCACGAGAAAGGGCCAATTGACCTTTTAATTGCTGCTTGTAGCCATTGAGTTTGGTGGGACTCAATTTTTTTTCTCGCAGTTTCTTCAATTCGCGATGCACGGCTTTTACACAACGGTCAACGTACTTTGGATCAGTTCCCAGATAGATGCTAAAAAGTCCGGTGTCTGAGTAGGTCACATAATGCGACTCGATGTTATAGCTAAAGCCATACTTCTCTCTTACATTGAGATTGAGCATAGTGTTCATGGCCGGTCCGCCCAATAGATTATTCAGTAGGATCATGGGCAATCGTTTTGGATGCCGAGCGCCATACACGGCCTTACCCATTACCCCATGCGTTTGGTAATTGGCGCGAGGGAGGTGTATTTTTTTTACTGCCTGTTGATTCTTAAACGCAATACGGTTAGAGGTTGCAGATGGTCCGGAAAGAAAGGCCGCAAAGTGTTTTTCGAGACGATTTTTCAACCTTTTTACAGAGATCTTACCCACTGAAGAGATCACCATTTCTTCTGCCCGGTACAATCGAGAAGTAAACTCCAATAATTGCTTCCTATCGAAGGAGCGCACGCTCTTTTCATTTCCCAGAATACCATGTCCGAGAGCGTGTCCGTCAAAGACCTGATCTTCAAAATCATCATAAATTTGATCTGCCGGAGAATCCAGATACACCTTGATCTCATCGAGTACTACTTCTTTCTCCTTTTCCAATTCTTTTTCAGGAAAACTGGCATTCAAACTGATGTCGCTGATCAGCTCTAAAGCGCGATCATAATGCTCGTTTAGAAAAGAAGCGTAAAAACAGGTGATCTCTTTGGTGGTGTATGCATCCAGATCCCCTCCTACGGAATCCATGCGGTTTAAAATGTGGTAAGCCCTGCGGTTTTTAGTGCCTTTGAATATGGCATGCTCAATAAAATGAGCAATTCCTTCTTCCCCCGGGCTCTCATCCCTGCTACCGGCATTGATCATTAAGCCCACGTGAGAGACCGGACGATCCGTGTACTTATGCACCACCCTAATTCCATTCGACAGCTCAAAGAGACTGACTTCTTGCTCGATTCCCATAGCCGGCAAAGGTAGGTAAGAGTTGGGAGTAGTTGAAGTGCTTGGAATACTTGGAATACTTGAAGTACTTGAAGTACTTGAAGTACTTGGAATACTTGAAGTACTTGAAGTGCTTGATGTGCTTGATGTGCTTGAAGTGCTTGAAGCGCCTGCGCTGGTAGGTCTTGGGGAAACTACTAGGACTAAACGGAAAGATAATTAAATTAGCCTATTGCTTCAGTTGCCTTAATTCAAACTTCCCATTGTGAGTGATTCATTGCAAAAGAGAAATCAATATGTGATCGAAGGTAGTAGGATTGGATCCTGGGATTTTAACGTGCAGACAGGTCAGGCAAACTTCAACAAGAGATATACCGAAATTCTGGGTATGAGTCTAAGTGAATTTGGAGATGCCTCCTATAGCAACTGGGCGCGGCATACTCATCCGGATGACTTAAATAAAGCAAAAAGAATCCTCGCCGAACACTATGCCGGTAAGCGGGATTTTTATGAGGTTGAAATCAGGATGAAGCACAAAGCTGGCCACTGGGTGTGGATTCAGACCAGGGGAAAAGTGGTAGAATGGGATGATGATGGTAAGCCATTGAGAATGTGTGGCTCACATTCTGACATCAGCACCCAGAAGCAATTGGAATTCAAACTTAAAGACGCCCTCAATGAACGGGATATCTTGATTAAAGAAGTGCATCATCGCGTGAAGAACAATCTACAGATCTTGCTTAGCCTCACGCATTTAAAAAGTAAAGACGGGAAGGTCGCTTCAAATGAAATTGAGAATTCGATCAATTCCATGGCCAGGGCTTATGAAACAATCTATCAGACCAAACAAATTCATGGTATCACCATAGGAGAGCACATAGAAAGTGTGATTCACTCCATCATTAAAGGGCTTGACATAGATTTTGAAATTCAGACCGAAGCATGTCAAAAAGACATTGACTTCATTATTCCCATTGGATTGATCATCACCGAACTGGCCACCAACTCCATCAAACATGCCGTGACGGGCTCAGAAAAATTGAAGATCCAGATCGAGATCAATTATCGAAAAGCAAAACTGTACATCAACTACGCAGACAATGGAAAAGGTTTTTCTAAGTCTGCCCTGGACTTCGACAAAGAATCCAGCTCATTCGGTCTTTCCATCGTGAAAGCGCTAGTTGATCAACTCGACGGATCAATCGAGTTTTCCAATCACAATGGGGCGGTAGCCAAGATGGAATTTTAAACTGAGTTCAGTCTAGTCAGACCCTTATCTGAATGGGGATCACTTAGAAAAACGATCGCTTCTCACCTCGACCACAGATGCAATTTAGCAAGATTGTGCAAGCCCACTGATCAAGTTGGCCGGTACATTTGCCAAAAGCATCGCCATGAATCGAAAAATATTGATCGTTCTTTTACTCACGATCGGAATCAATCTGCAAGGCCAAAAATTAAAACCCAAAGGCAAACTGGGCATCTACCTGGCCCAAGCAGAAAGCAATACCTTCGGTGCTACTTACGCAGTAGGAAAAGTACTACCCAACAGTACCGCTGAAAACTTAGGGTTGAAAGAAAATGACATTATCCTGGAAGTAAATGGCAAGACAGTCAATACTCCACTGGAAATATCGCAAGTAGTCGGCAAATTCATCGCCGGCGAAAGCGCAGAAGCATTAGTATTAAGGGAAGGAAAAGAAGTATTCCTACAGGGAAGGATCATGGCTCCTCCCCCATTCACCAAGCCAAATCAAGCGCTCGACCTATTGGAAGTTCCCTTCAGAAGTGGTTATGTGCGAGCGTATTTGAACCGGCCTGAGGGGGAGGGACCATTTCCTACAATCTACTACCTGCAGGGCTATCCTTGTCAGTCTATCAATAGCCACCCTGAAAGTCCCACAATGCAATTGGTCTACGGATTGGTAGATCTTGGCTACGCCGTCTTTAGGATAGAAAAGCCAGGCATCGGCGAATACATCGACCTTGACCCCTGCGATGCCTATTCATTCGATGATGAGGTTGAAAATTTTCGTGGTGGCTTAGCTTTTTTAAAGCAATTGAAGCAAGTGGATCCCGAACAGGTCTATTTGTTCGGGCATTCTCTGGGCGGACACGTTGCCCCTTTGTTGGCTCAAAACAAAGAAGTTGCCGGCACAATGGTTTATGGAACCAAAGTCAAATCTTGGGAGGATTACATGATCGATATGGTTTACTATTCGTTTGCCTATTCGGGAAATGCTGCCCAGGTATATTCGCTGCTCCCAACATTAAAATCGGCAGTGTCAAAAATATACGCCAAAGAATTTGACCCGGCATCCCTCACTTCTGACGAAATTGACTTGCTAAAATCCTGGCATCAATATGACGAAGACGGACACCTTTTTGCCAGAAAGATCGATTTTTGGAGAAACCTCAACCAAAAGAATTTCATTGAGGCATGGTCAAAAGTAGATGTTCCTGTGCTGGCCTTGTATGGAGAACATGATGTGCATGCCATAGGCCCGCTTGACTCCAGGCTTATTGCACGAATCGTCAATCAACAGCACGACAAGCTTGGTAAATTCAAGCTGGTTGAACACACCAACCACCTCTTTGCACGCGTAGAAAGTAGGGCTCAAGAACTGGATCACATCCATCGCGGCCTTGCCAGCCAGATGGCCATGAAAAACTTCAATACTCAGCTGCCGCAGATAATCGACGAATGGATTCAAGCTTCGAAAGACCTCCAAAAGGAATACCTCTTTGAAGAAGATAAGGTCTCACTTCCAATAGAACTGACCAAACTATCCAGCATGGACGTGATTACCGAAGACCTCGATCACGATGGACTGAAGGACCTTGTGATCGCTACTGAATATGGACCAAACCTACTATTTCTAAGACAAGCTAAGAAATGGGTACAAAAGCCCCTCCCTGAACTGAAAAATTATCAAGCCCCTTACTTGGGCGAGGACAGCGAAGACGTGCTAGCCGCAGACTTCGACAAAGATGGGGATATCGATCTTTTTTTCGTGAGTGAGGATACTCAAAATCACGAGCTTCTTATCAACGACGGGAAGGCCAACTTCTCCATCGCCGAGCACCAAATTGCAAAAGGCGGTCAGGCTAATGCGGTGTTGAAGTACGATTTTAATGCCGATGGTTTAATGGACATTTTGATCGGCATTAGGGGTAGGAACGAGATCTACATCAATCAGGGTGATATGAAATTCCTCAACTCGACCGATCAGTATTGGGGCTCCAACGAAGATCACACCCAAGACCTTATCGCAGTTGATGTTGATAATGACGGAGATCTTGATATCGTGGAAGGCAATGAAGCCGGGGGCAACAACCTCTACCTGAACGAACAGGGGAGATTGATAGAGCATTCGGATCGTCTGATGCTTTCCGAGGAAATTGAAACCAGGAAAGTGATAGCCGTGGATGTGGAAGGAGACGGTGATACTGATCTCTTCTTCTGCAACGTAGGTTGGCAAGAGGGCAAGGATGCTCAAAATATACTGTTAATCAACGACGGAAAAGGTCAATTCAAGCCCGCTCAAAACAGTTTGCCCGCAGACCCCTCTTCTACCTTGGACGCGCTCTTTATGGATCTGAATCAAGATCAGGTGATCGACCTGATCACAACCAACTTTGTGCACGATAAAAGGGCTCAAGTCTATCTTGGCGAACCATTTGGTTCGGGAGTGAAGTTCACGGCTGACGATGGCATTATTCCAACCCTCAATTATTATGGCGGGACTTCGATTATCGGGTTTGAAGAAGATGACAGGCGTTATTTATACTTCGCCAATTTCAAGTCGGAAGACGTGCTCTTGAAAGAAGTCGCTCATTCCCGATCATCCGGCTTGAATGCCGAGGGAGATACTCCGTAAAACTTCTTGAACCGATTGGAAAAGTGGGCAAGATCCGTAAAACCGAGATCTTCACTGATCTCAGTGTTAGATCTGCTGCCCAATAGTTCAACCGCTTTTTCCAATTTCAAGTGTTCGTGATAAGCTGCAGGCGACAGCCCAAACGCTTTTTTGAACAGCCTTTGAAAGTAAAAAGTAGATAAGCAAGCATTGGAGGCTAGCTGGTCAAGGCTTAAATTCTCCGTGTAATGATCATGAATGAAATTCCTGGCGATCCGTAGTCGCTTATAAATCTCTTTCCGATTCGCGGTTTTCAAAAGGGGGAGTTTTTCGATCTCATCGCAATACTTACGATCTATGCCAATCAGCGCTTGCATTAATTCCATCATGATCTCTTCTTGAAAAAGACACCCTTCATGGCTCTCTTCGTCCACCACTCTCTTTAAAAATTGCAAGCGATCTCCGGTGCGATCCATTTTAATGGCTCGGAAGCTTTGATCGAACAAATAGCTTTCATCGTCTCGCAATAAATTATGCCTGCTGTATTCTAGTAAACGGGTGTTCAGATCCACACACAAGCCCTTGGTAACCCCTTGATAAGCAATAAACCCATCGTAAGCCTGAAGATCTTTGAAGAAAAGGGCCTGATTTTGCACCAATTTGTAGTGCTTGCCTTCGATGCTATAATTCTCTTCTCCTTCGATTACGTACTTAAAGGATAGCGTTTCAGAACATTTAAACTTTAAGTCCCTTCGAGAAGAGAAGATTGAGGTTCTTAATTCTCCCAATTCTCCTTTTACGATGGTGGTTATTCCGTTCTTCGGCATCCTCAATTTTAAGCAGTAAGAGAAATGATCACAAGACGTTTTAGATGAACGGCCAAATGCAAAGGATTGATGGCATCACAGATCTTCTGTAATTCGTAATTTTGTGTGAGGAATTGAGCTTATGAAAGTCGCACTTTTAACTATCGGATTACTGGCCATTGGCTTTGCAGGGATTGCCATCAAGATCCTATTGAAAAAGAATGGGAAATTCTCGGGCACCTGTGCGAGTAATAACCCTATGCTCAACGAAGATGGGACCCCCTGTTCTTTTTGTGGGGCTTTGCCTGATGAGCAGTGCCAGAAGGAAGATTAACACTCTTGATTGAAGGAGATTTCTTCTACTTCCTTTGTGTTAGAACAGGAGACAAGGGCCAGGTTCGGACAACGAGTGCAGAAATCGGCACTAAAGCAATTCCAAGATTCTCATTTCCAAATTCTAGGATTAATTCATTTTTAATGATGCTTAAGTGAATCTTAAATTGAAGGATTCGTAATTGAAGGATTCGTAATTGAAGGATTCCTAATTGAAGGATTCCTAATTGAAGGATTCACAATTGAAGGATTCACAATTGAAGGACTCACAATTGAAGGACTCACGGATCAAAAGGATTTCTAATTACCTTTCTTGAAAAATTGATGCATCATGAAGAAGACCGTTTTAAGTTCATTAGCCCTATGCTTTACCGTAATTCAATTATTTGCTCAAAGCGCTGAAGAGATCGTACAAGCCAACCTTGAAGCCTACAACAATAGAGATATTGAAACCTTTATGAGCTATATGGCAGATGACATCACCATGTATAATCTGGGAGAATGTGAAGCCTACCTGCAAGGCAAAGAAAAGGTAAGGGAACGTTACGCCAATTACTTCAAAAGCTCGCCTGAATTGCATTCGGAGATCAAAAAGCGTATGGTGTTCGACAACAAGGTGATCGACCATGAATACATCACCGGTTCGAACGGAAGCAACCAAGCTTTCGAGATGATCTTCATGTATGAAGTAGAAGATGGTTTGATCGTAAAAACGACCGCGATACGAAAAGACTGAGCCAGGAGATGTAAAAATTAGCTTTCGGTTTTGTAAAAGATATCTTAAGCCTGATTATATTTACTCACTTTGAAACTAAGCCTTATGCAAACCATCAATTTTAAACAAAGCAGCGTCTTTACCTTGGCAGCTGTTACCTTGGCCCTGATCCTGAATGCATGTGCTCCCCCTCAGGAGGCTGAAACCAATGTAAAAGCGATAGCAGTCGCTAGCGGGCCATTCTTCAGTGGACCAAACTCACTGATCGCCGAACAAACAGTAGACTTTGAACAATTGATCGTCGGTCAGAACCTATCCGCCCAGCAACTGGAAAGTGTAAAATTGGAGGAAGTATCAGTATCGCTTAGGGCCATCGACAGTATTGATTTCTCGTATTTTGATGACGCCTCACTTTCAATTGTGGGTAACGACATCGAGATGATGTCGATCGCAACCCTCAATCCTATTGATAGTAAAGGGCAAAACATTCTTTTGCAGGCAAGTGAAGAAGCCGAATTGGTAGATTACTTTAAGGCAGGAAATTACAGCCTGGTATTGGACATGGGACTCAATCAAGATCTATTCTTGAATGATCTTGGCGCGACTATTGATATTAAGCTGAACGTACACTATAAAAAACAATAAAATGAAAAAGACCCTATTTGCATTTCTATTGAGCGCATTTTCCGTGTTATCCCTTAGCGCACAAGATTCTAATGAGGCAGACCGCCTGGTAGGTGTATGGGAGCCGTCGCACGGTAAAGCCAAGATCAAGGTGGATAAGATCAATGACAAATACTATGGTAGGATTGTGTGGTTGAGAGAAAAGATCGATCCTGAGACCAACAAACCGAAAGTCGACAAGAATAACCCGGATGAGAAATTAAGAAGTACGCCCCTCTTAGGTTACCGTATTTTGAAGGACTTTACTTACCAAGGGGAGGATGAATGGAGCGATGGAACCATCTATGACCCCGAGAACGGCAATACTTACAATTGCATCATCAAAATGACCGATGAAAACACCCTGGATATAAGAGGCTACATTGGCATTTCAACCTTTGGAAGAACGGACATTTGGAAGCGATTAAAAATGCCCCCACGTAAAAAGTAATTCATGAAATCTTTCCTGCACAAGTTCCTGGTCACTCTGCTTATCGGCAGCTTCTCACCAGGTATTTTACTCGCCCAAACCGATACTACCGACTTTGAGGATTTTAGTATCTACGACGACTTGGATTTTGTCGATGAGGGAACCAAGCGTTTTGCAAACGTGAAAGTAAGTGGTAAAAGTCCGGATAAACTGATCTCCATCGGTTACGACTATCAGGGAGCTTACGACATCAACGCGGCAGGATTTAGTGATTTTGAAGGGGCAACGGAACGAGTAAATTCCACTTCAGGTTTTCGATTCGACGCCAATGTGCCTTTGGTTTCTAAGAATAGCATCATTGTTCAAGCAGGGATCAGTTACTGGAACTTTCAGTACGACTTTGAGACTCCGGATGATCAGCTAAGTCACCCCCTTCATCGCACCCTAAGCGAAAATGGGCTTAATGTGATCACCTTGCAATTGAATGTCTATAAACCCATCAATGAAACAACCTTCTTATTGGCAAGGGTAGCCGGGAATATGGCCGGAGATTATCAATTGGGAGACCTACAGGCCTTAAAATACAATCAATACGTAGCCGCCGGGGTTTGGGGAAAAAAGCCAAAAGACAATTTGCAGTGGGGTCTTGGACTTTCGAGAACCTATCGTGCGGGAGAGTTAAATTACATTCCGGTTGTCTTGTACAATTGGACGGGTACCAACCGCAAGTGGGGCGTAGAGACTTTGTTCCCGGCTTATGGTGATGTGCGATATAATTTTAGTCCGCGAAGCATGTTGTTCTTCGGCTTTGATCTTGAAGGGGCCAGCACGAGGATCGGAAATGAAGGCGACCTGGAAGCTCCTTTTAACGACTTGGAACTTCGGCGATCAGAATTGCGCTTTCGGTTCAGATACGAAAGACAGATCACCGGTTTCTTATGGGTATCTGCCAAAGTAGGTTATCGTTACAATTATTCCTTCAACGTAGATCGGGTTCCCGGAGGAGAGGACTTTTTCAGAGGGTTTTTCGGAGACCAAGACTATGTGATGGAAAACGAGATCGACAACCCGCTCTTCTTCAACATCAGCCTCAACTTAGTTAGTCCGTAGAAATAAAATTTTTTCACTCACTCTTCAAAAAAGTGATTCAATTACCACAATACTTTTAAGCAACCCAAATCAATTCCCATGAAATCAAAAATCGGCTACAACCTGCTCATCGTTGCTCTTTTATTAACCGCTTGTGCAGGTGTGGAAGAAAAAAAAGCGGAACGCCCCGCAATTGAAGAATCGGCTGATGTGCAAGCCGAAGCAAGTCTAAATATAGACTCATTAGTCGAATCGATCGATGGCTACAGAAATTCCTTGGAAGAGGATTTGCCGACGGCCATTGAGCTTAAAACAGATAGCTTAAGAGCCAAGATCAAGCAGAAATGGGAAAAAATTCACTTTTATGCCGATCAGGGTGGACTTCAGCGGATCAAAACCTACCCCTACCCTGAGATCAGTAAACGAACGGAAGAGTTTTACGTGAAAGACGATGAGCTAGTCTTAGTAGTTATTGAAGATCAAGGAGGCCTGGAGCGGGGAAAAGAAAAATCGTCAATTGATAAAATGTACTATTTCCATGATGGGGAGATGATCCATGAATTAAAAAGGGATCAGGAGTCAGAATATGGCGTCAGAAAAGGCGACGGCTTGGAGCTATTGACAGAATTCAAAGAATATCAGACCCTGTTTCAGAATCTGAATGAATAAGTGACAGCGCCTTAATCTCGTTTGTCGTTTCCAAAAATTGAAATCGGTATGCCGAATGTGATTGTCCATCCCACCGACTTTTCTGATTGTGCAAGATCTGCGCAGCACTATGCAGAATCGCTATGCTTAGAATTGAATGCAGAACTCATGCTGGTTCATGCTATTGACCTCAATAAACTTGCCGGGTACGATCAATCAGGACGCAGTCTGTTAAGCAGAAGCAACGAAATCAAAGAAGAAGCACGCCAGAAGATTTCTACACTCGGTGATTCAGCGGCGAAAAAGGGCATTGCGAGTAAGGCAAGAATCTACCAAGGTGATTTAACACAATGCCTTCCCAAGCTTTGTGAAGAAACTGAAACTATGATGATCGTGATGGGAACTACCGGAGCGGGAACATGGAGCAATTCCATCTTTGGCAGTACAACCTACGCGGTGGTGCAAAGTGCCCACATTCCAGTACTTGCTATTCCTGACCTAAAATCCCATAAAATGAGCAGCCGGATGTTATTGGCCACTGATCTAGGTCGATCTGATTTTAATTTTGGCTCCATTGACTTTCTGAGTAAACTCGCAGCTGGTATTGATGCAGAACTGGATTTGGTATACGTGCCGGAAAGTAGCGCCCAAGCATTTTCAATTGAGGCGATCAGATCAACGCTAAAACAAAAAGGGTATGCAGACCTCTCCCTCGACTTAGCTGAAGGAGACGATCATATCAAAGCCATTCAAACCTATTTGAATGACCACGAGACGGACCTTTTCGCCATGATCGTTTCTGAGAAAAGCATGTTGGAGAAATTTATTTTCGGCAGCCTATCCAAGAAAATGCTACACCATTCCAAGATTCCCGTTTTAATGATTCCAAGATCGCTTTGAACTAATTCACGGAATCTGCAGCAAGCACTTTTAGTTTTTTCTGAAGTCCGGGACTGATATAATCACCGTAACTTCCATCTTCCTTCGCATAGATCAAATAAGCCAGATCAGATGTCTCTGCAAGAAACTCTTCAGCCGCTTTCGTTCCCATTACCATAAAAGCAGTAGCTAAGGCATCTGCCCGATAACAGTGCTCACTGATCACCGTTGCGCTTAATAAATTATGCTGCACCGGGTAGCCATTCATAGGATCAATGGTATGTGAATATTTTTTACCATCAATTTCGTAATACTTCCGGTAATTCCCCGAAGTAGCCATGGCGGCATCCATGAGTTCTACAATGGCGATCAACTCTCTTTTTTCTTCTTTAAACAAAGGCCTATCAATGCCAATTTTCCAAGCCTGATCAGAGGCACTCTTCCCCTTTACTTTCAGCTCTCCGCCTAACTCCACGTAGTATCGTTGAATTTGATGTGCTTCCAGTAGTTCAGCCATTAAGTCAACCGCATATCCCTGCGCGATCGCATTGAAGTTCAAATACGGCCCGGTGACTTTCCAATGGCTAAATTTCGGATTGATCGCCAATTGCTTGAATCCCTTGAGTTGAAGTAAGCTGTCGACCTTTACGCTATCCATTGGCTCTGCATCGGAAAGGTCCCAGCCCCACGCCCGTATCAATGGCCCTATCGTAGGGTCGAAGGCTCCTGAGGTCTCTTCTGAAAGGGTATGAGAGAGTTCAATCATTTCCCACAACTTTTGCTCGTAAAGAACGGTATCGCCTCTATTGAGGTCAGTAATCAGAGATGAAGTGTCATAAGTAGATAATGAATGATCGATTTGTTCCAATAAGCTGTCTAGCCTTGCGGGTAATTCTTCTATTCGCTCCCCAAGGTATTTAACCGTGTAGGTAGTTCCTTGTGCCTGACCTTGGATAATCAATTCTTCTTGCGCACTGCTCTTGTCAGCCCGGCAAGAAAAAAGAAGGATGGCAAAAAGACCTAGCCAAAAAACAGCAGGTGAGGTCTTCATCAACTATTGTTTGTCGCTTATGTCGTGATCGGCTTCTTCACTCTCGTCTCCTTGCTCAAGCACTTCCCAGGTATGATCACCTAGCAGCTTTGCCGTAGCGACAAAACGCTCGTATTTGCACTTACCGGCCCACTCATTGGGTGCGATCATCGACAGGATGTTTTTACCATTTTCTTGCTCATACAAATGATAAATATGCCCCGTTAAGGGTTTAAAACCCATTTCTGCGCCGTAGATCTGCTCTGAGATCATCACCCTTTCTTTAAGCTCATTGGCTTGGTCTACCAACAGTTCTAGCTGATCATGGATCTGCTTCATTTGCCGGTTGGTTTGATCCACCATCGCCATCATGGCTTTATTCTTGATCTTCTCTTTGTCATCCGGAAAGATCACTGCACTACTCACATTGTGCGCATAAGGCAAATTATGAGGATTTTCCGTGATCTTATCCTTATCTATGGGATTTTGCCAGTCTTTTTCCTTTTCACTCATATTCTTATCCTGCTTGATTCTCCTCTCGGGTAAATACTGGATGATCTTCGCTGCTCAACTCGGCATTATAGCGATAACCTTCCAGATCAAACCCTTTGATATCTTCCAAATTAGTGATCCTATTCTGTATCAAATACCTGCTCATCAGCCCTCTGGCTTTCTTTCCGTAAAAGGTAATGAATTTGTACTTGCCGTTCTTCGCGTCTTTGAATTCCGGATGAACGATTCTGCCATCTACCTTTTCAGGATTTACTGCCTTAAAATATTCGTTTGAAGCAAGGTTGATCACTACTTTTTCTTCGTGTTGCTTCAAGGACTGGTTGATCTCATCTGTGAGTTTATCTCCCCAATAAGCATACAGATCATCTTTGCGTCCCATCTTCAATTTAGTACCCATCTCTAAACGATACGGCTCAATGAGGTCTTTGGGTTTCAATATCCCATACAAACCGGATAAGATCAAAAGGTGAGATTGGGCATATTCCACATCTGTTGGGCTCAATTCAGCTAAGGCATTTAAGCCTTGGTACACGTCGCCCTTGAAGGCAAAAATTGCTTGTCGACAGTCGTCCGTGATCTTTTGCTTGCCTTCCCAATTTTGATAGCGATCGGCATTGAGTTGTGCAAGATCTTCGCTGATCGACATCAATTCTCGAAGCTTCTTTTTTGAGTTCTTGCGCAGCTTTTCGATCAACCTCTCAGAATCCGGTAAGAATTGCGGCAAACTGTACTTTTCAGTGGGCAACTTGGAATCAAAATCTAGTGACTTCGCTGGTGAAAGTAAATGGATCATGTCTTTAACAATATGATTAAGAAACAGCTTTTAATTGGCATTGTTTGAAAAGAAAAAAGGGAAGCAAAACTTCCCTTTCTCAAAAATATGCTGGTGTAAACTATTTTTTGCTCCACTCGGCGATATTTGCTTCGTTTCTCTTGATGTATGGCTCGTATTCGTCCTGCTTGGCTAGCTCCAAAGAGCGCTCAGCAGTTTTGATAGCCTCTTTTGTTTTCCCCATTTTATGTTGGATCAAACTTAAAGTATACACATTCCAAAACTTTGCATCGATCTCAACCGATTTCATTGACCAAGCCAACGCCTGCTCAAGATCTTTATCATGGTCCAGATAATATCTAGCCGCACTATTGTAGGCTCTAAAATTCTCTTCCAGCTCGGCGATCTTCTCTTTGATATTTGAAATTGCTTGCTCGTCGGCTTTAACAGTCATTGGAACCACCACTTGCATATTATCCCACTCCAGGATCAGTTCTGCACTTTCTTCTTTGATGTTGTCGAAGTAAAAAAGTAGACTTTCGCGCTTTTCGATTTCATTAGGAGTCACTTCAATTTCGAGCACATTGTTCTCAGCCTTGTAAGAGGATTCGTATGCCTCTTCATCTGAGTTTAACATGAATTTCCAGGCAGTCTCACCGGGAATAGTAAAAATAGAATACGTTCCTGCCTTAACTGCTTTTCCGCCGAGGGTGGCGTCTGTAGAAAGTTCAATGGTAGTTGGCGCATTAGCTCCGGTTCTCCATACTTTTCCAAAGGACACCAATTTTCCGAATACCTCGCGTCCTTTGACTCCCGGACGGGAATATTCGATCTCTACGTCGGTAAGACCTATTCGTTGTTCTACTTCAGCATAAGGTGAAGGTACAGGCAATTCTTGGGCAAAGACGGCTGGACTCAAAAAAGCGAGCAACAATCCGCCGAAAATCATTTTCTTGTTCATGGTTTCAGTTTTAATTTTTGCAAACATAGCAAAGGAAACCTAGACGAGGTGGTTTAGTTCTTGACAAAGGGTGATAATGCGAGTACTTTTTTGGTAAGAAAGAAATCTTCCTCAAAAAAAGCGCTGAGATTATGCTCTTCAACGCGAAGTTTTACCTCAGCGATCTCCTCATCCAGATCGCCCCCTTTCAAAAAGTACATCCCTCCCTTGGTAAGATCTCGATCGTGAGGGAGCAACTTTTTCTCTACCCAGGGAAGAAATCGATTGAGGCGAGTTACCGCCCTACTGACGATAAAATGATATTGCTGATGATGATCCTCCGCTCTGACCTGCTCAGCGCTTACATTCTTCAATTCGAGTGCTTCGGCCACCGCCTGAACCACTTTGATCTTTTTCCCAATCGAATCGATCAAATGAAACTCCACCTCAGGAAAATAAATGGCCAGGGGTATCCCCGGGAATCCTCCACCGGTGCCCACATCCAATACCTTGCTTCCCTTCTGAAAATGGACCACTTTGGCTATACCCAATGAGTGCAAAAGATGATGTTCATCAAATGAGACCGTATCTTTTCTGGAGATCACATTGACCTTTTGGTTCCAATCCAAGTAAAGTGCTTTTAATCCGGCAAGCTTCTTTTGTTGCTCTTGGCTTAGTTCGGGAAAGTATGTATTGAGAATCTCCAATTCAGATTGATGACTTGCTCTTTCGGATCAGGTCTGACAATAAGGCTCTGGCTCTGAATAATTGCGCTTTCACGGTGCCTAGCGGAATGTCTCTTTCAGTGGCGATCTCATCGTAAGAAAGTTCTTTAAAGTATCGCATTTCTACCAAAGTACGATAAGGATCATCTAGCTTGGTTACGATCTCCCTCATCAATTTGATCTTCTGCTTTTCGATGAACTTTTCTTCGGGGTCTTTGCTTTTTCCCTCCACTTGGATCTTATAACTACCGCCTTTGTCGTCTCCGATGGCTTCATCAATCGAAGTGGTCTTCAGTTTCTTTTTCCGAATAAAATCAATACAGTGGTTGGTGGCAATCCTGAATAGCCAGGTACTAAAGGCGTATTGCGGGGTATATTGCTTCAGCTTTTTAAATGCCTTCTCGAATGCCTCGATCGAAAGGTCTTCAGCATCACTTTCGTTTCGGATCATTTTTAGGCAGAGATAGTAGATCGGTTCACGGTACCTGCCCATGATAGCAGTAAAAGCCGCTTGATCTCCTTTTTTGGCTTTCTCTACGAGCTCAAGATCCTTTTTAGCCTTATCTGATAAATTTTTATTTACTTCCATCGATCTACCTTGTAAAGGTATTGACTTATCCCTACAAAACTGATTATTGGCAAATAAATGATTTCCAATAAAGGAGAAAGCCAGCACAGTTGAATTTCCCCAAGTCTTTTTAGCGGTCCAAAATAAACCAAACACTGCAAGGAAACCTTTAACACAAAGATTGCCAAAATATAAGATTGAAAATCTTTGTCGAACAATAGCTTTATGAACAAGAGGTTGAAGACAAGTTGAGCGGTCCCCAAAGCACCCAATTTTAATCGATCAGATCTTTTGTAAAACTTACCTGCCTCTAACTGCCGTCTTCGTTGAAAAAAATAGGTGCTCCAGCTACTTGCCGCTGAAGATATGGTATGAGCTGCCGGCCCTCCCACAAAGACAGTATTCCCATTACGGCTTAATTGATTGACCAGCAGATCATCGTCGCCCGAAAGAATCGCATTCGATTCGGGGGCCAAAGGCTTCCTGAGGAGTTCTTTACGATAGGCCAGGTTTCTGCCTACTGCCATGTAGGCCCGGCCTTTAGCAATCAAGGCTTCGTTCTGAAGGGTATTGGTGCAATTCTCGTAACGCTGAATCGCATTCAGCAAAGTCGATTTCGCGTAAAACCCACTGTAACCAACCACAATCCCCTTTCCATTAGCTAGGGGAGCTGTCATCTTTTCAAACCATTTGCGACTTAAAGGTTTACAGTCGGCATCCGTAAAGAGCAAGCAAGAATTACTCGCTTTAGAGATTCCCAGCTGAATAGCCGCCTTTTTCCCATGGTCGTTTTCGAGCTCGATAAGCTTGAGCCGCTGATCAGGCTGTTTGGCCAGAAATTCCGGACCCCGGTCGTCAGAATGATCATTCACCAAGACGATCTCAAAGTCGTGATGGTCTTGTGCCAGCCAAAGCGGTAAATGAGCCTTTAGGTTATGCTCCTCGTTCTTGTAGGCAATGATCAAAGACAACGGTGTTGCGGAAGGGATAGTAACTTCAGGCTTAATCGACCTCCGAATCGGCCACAGATAATAGGCGTAATAGCCACCAAGAAGCAGGCCGCTAAGCACGTACAAAAGCTGGTCGGTATGTTGAAAGATTTCCACCATTGGCCTTTTTCATAAAGCAGGTAAAGGTAAATTTCTTTTGTTTGGCTTTACTTAACTTTGACCGCAGCAAAATGAAGGAGTTTCGTTTATTACACAAGGATGCCGGTAGCAAGGCAAGGGCCGGGATCGTCAAAACCGACCATGGAGAGATCGAAACACCCATCTTCATGCCCGTGGGCACCGCCGGAACCGTAAAGGCTGTTCATCAAACGGAGCTTAAGCAAGACATCGGAGCTCAAATAATCTTAGGCAACACCTATCATTTGTACTTGAGACCCGGTTTGGATATCCTTGAAAAAGCAGGCGGCTTGCATAAATTCAACAGCTGGGACGGGCCGATCTTGACAGATAGTGGGGGCTATCAGGTATACTCATTAGCTGACCGAAGAAAGATCAGTGAAGAGGGGGTAGAGTTTGCGTCTCATATCGATGGCAGCAAGCAATTCTTTTCGCCAGAGTATGTGATGGACATTCAACGCCGCATCGGTGCAGACATCATCATGGCTTTCGATGAGTGTACCCCATACCCCTGCGAGTATAGCTACGCTCACAAATCCATGGAAATGACGCACCGCTGGCTCAAGCGATGCATTGACCGCTTTGATTCCACGGAGGCAAAATATGGCTACCAACAAAGTCTTTTCCCCATTGTACAAGGCAGCGTGTATAAAGACCTTCGGATTCAATCAGCTGAATTTGTGGCTTCCCAAGAAAGGGAAGGTAATGCCATTGGTGGCTTGTCGGTAGGAGAACCGGCCGAGGAAATGTACGCCATGAGTGAGGTAGTTTGCGACATTTTACCGGAAGACAAACCGCGCTACCTGATGGGGGTTGGTACGCCTGCCAATATCCTTGAAAATATCGCCTTGGGAGTCGATATGTTCGATTGCGTGATGCCTACCCGAAATGCGAGGAATGGCATGTTATTCACCAAGCGCGGGATCATCAACATGCGCAATGAGAAGTGGAAAGATGACCTTTCGCCTTTGGACGAGGAAGGGGATAGTTTTGTGGATACCCTTTACCCTAAAGCTTATGTAAGGCATCTGATCATCTCTAAAGAGATTCTCGGCGCCCAAATTGCCAGTCTTCACAATTTAGCCTTTTACCTCTGGTTAGTGAAGGAGGCAAGAGCACACATCATCGCGGGAGATTATCGGGAATGGAAGAATAAAATGGTGGTACAGCTGAGTGAAAGGCTATGATCAGAAAGTTAGACCTATACATCGTCAAGAAATTTTTGGGCACCTTTTTCTTTTCCATCGCCCTGATCATATCCATTGCCATCGTATTCGACTTTTCTGAGAATGTCGACGAATTTCTAGAAAAGAATGCCCCCACTGAAGCGATCGTATTCGACTACTACCTCAATTTCGTTCCCTATTTCGCCAATTTATTCAGTCCGCTTTTCATCTTCATTTCGGTAATCTTTTTTACCTCTAAAATGGCCTCCAACACCGAGATCATCGCCATTCTAGCAAGTGGAATTTCCTTCAGAAGGATGCTTATGCCCTATCTTTTCTGCGCTATTTTACTCGGATTGTTATCCTTTTATCTGAATAATTTCCTGATTCCAAGCTCCAATAAAGCCCGACTTGATTTTTACTACACCTACGTAGATGATCCTTACAAGAACAAGGAAAGAGACATTCATTTACAGCTCAGTCCGAACAACTACGCCTATTTAGAAAGCTACTCCACCATCACGGATGTGGGCGTACAATTCAGTTTAGAGCAATTCGATGAAGAAGGAAAACTGAGGTACAAGCTTCAATCGGATTTTATCAAATGGGACACCACCAAACTGCAGTGGAGGCTGCAAAATTATTATGAGCGGCATATCGATGGAATGGAAGAACGCATCCAACGTGGACTTAATAAAGACACCCTCATCAATATGAAACCGGCAGACTTCAAAAGAAGGGATGCCGATGTAGAGATGTTAGACTACCATGAATTGAACCGAGAGATTGAAAAGGAAAAGTTCAAGGGCTCGAGAAAAGTGGTTTTCTATGAGATCGAGAAGTACAAACGCTATGCATTTCCTTTTGCCAGCATCATTCTGACCTTTATTGGCGTAGCCCTCGCTAGTCGCAAAGTAAGAGGAGGCATAGGCCTCCATTTAGGCATAGGTTTGGGCATCAGTTTTACCTACATCATGTTCATGAAGGTCTCTCAAACTTTTGCCACCAATGGGGGTATGCATCCCATGATCGCCAACTGGATCCCGAACTTTGTTTACAGCCTTCTGGCCGTCTACCTGCTTAAAAAGGCACCCAAATAATTAGGTCAAGTCAATCACTTTCGTCTGAAAATCTTTCGGAAAATCAGGGATAATCTCCCGGCCGGAATAAAAGGCATAAAAAGCAGAACCGCTGCCGCTCATGCTCACAAATTCTGATCCACTCGCCTGGAGCTTCTCCTTGATCTTAGCCAAAATAGGATACTCCGCAACCAAGGCATGTTCAAAATCATTGATCAAATGCGCCGACCATTGCTCAAATGGCATGCGCAAGATCTCAGCGATAGGACGGACGGGTGACTTTGGCTGAACCAAACTGTATGCTTTTTGGGTAGCGATGTGCAAAGGAGGCACCACCAAGAGAAGCTTTTCAGGAAGCTGAGGAACTTGAACCAGCTCGAGCGCTTCTCCCCTGCCCCTTGCTATGGCAGCTTGATTGGCGATAAAGAAAGGACAATCACTACCCAACTGAAAGGCGTAATCACAAAGCGCAGTTTCGCTCAATCCCAGATCAAAGTCCGTGTTCAAAGCCTTTAACATCATGGCACCGTCAGAAGAGCCGCCTCCTAATCCCGCTCCGATCGGTATGTGCTTGCGCAGCTGAATTTGAATCGGAGGCAGATCAAAGTCGGCCCGCAGAAGTTCATAGGCCCTGCAAATCAAATTTCCCTTGGGATCTTCCGGAATTTCTATGCCTGATGCGCTGAAAGAAAAAGAGTCGGACCTTTTGAATTGAATTTCATCATACCAGGGGATGGGTAGAAATAGGCTTTCAATGTTGTGATAACCGTCTGACCTTTTTGAACTTATAAATAGTCCGAGATTGATCTTTGCGTTCGCTTTGAATTGCATGGCTTCAAAGATAGTCGAAGGCGGGAAACCGACTTGCTTAAGCGCCAAGATTTTGTACTTTTGACCCTTCTTTTAAAGTCAAAATATGGCGAATTACCTAGAATTCGAAGAGCCGATCAAAGAGATCATCGAGCAGCTAGAGCAAGCAAAAGATCTTGAAGACAAGAGTAAGGTTGACGTATCCAAAACTTACAAAGCCCTTGAGAAAAAACTCAAAGACACCCGAAAGGAGGTCTATTCAAACTTAAGTGCGTGGCAGAGAGTTCAAGTAAGTCGCCACCCCGACCGCCCTTACACCCTAGGCTATATTGAGGCCCTCACGGGTGGAGATTTCATCGAATTACATGGCGACCGCAATGTAAAGGACGACAAAGCCATGGTGGGCGGTTTAGGAACCATAGATGGGCAGTCGGTGATGTTCATTGGACAACAAAAGGGGATCAATACCAAGATGCGACAATACCGCAATTTTGGCATGGCAAACCCCGAAGGGTATCGCAAAGCCTTAAGGCTGATGAAACTGGCCGAGAAATTCAAGATTCCGGTGGTCACGTTCATAGATACTCCAGGAGCCTACCCCGGCTTGGAGGCTGAAGAACGCGGACAGGGAGAAGCCATTGCTAAAAACCTTATGGAAATGACTACCCTCAAAGTGCCGATCATCTGTATTGTGATTGGTGAAGGCGCCTCTGGGGGTGCCTTGGGGATAGGGATCGGAGACAAGGTAATGATGATGGAAAATACCTGGTATTCAGTGATCTCGCCTGAAAGCTGTTCATCCATCCTCTGGAGAAGCTGGGACTACAAAGAGCAGGCTGCAGAAGCACTGAAACTGACCGCAGAAGATATGCTTGCCAACAAATTGATCGATGGGATCATCAAAGAACCGGTTGGTGGCGCACATGCCAATCACGAAGAAGCCTTTCAGCTGGTGAAAAAAGAGATCACCAAGCAATTGAAGACCTTGTTGACGCTAGATGCCGAAAAACGGATTGCCAACCGGATACGGAAATTCTCCAATATGGGGGTATTTGAAGAGGGGAAAAAGAAAGCCTAATCATTTAAAAGACTCTTGGATTTCAAATGGATAGGGATGCTATGCATGATTTCCTTCCAGAGCCATGATCTAGGATAGCCCAAAAATCGCTTTGTGTTCCTATGCATTTGAGGCCCTATTTATTATACCTGATCGCGATATCCACAATCGGATAGGGAACGCTTATGGTGCTGATCAAAGTACCTTGAACCTGATCGAATACGCTTAGTTCGGTTCCACTTCCCACATATACGGTGCGGTCTGCCGGATTATATGCTACCACCGGATCAGTAAGCCCGGAAGCTAAGGTATTTCGAAAGTTCGTGGAAAGGTTGTAAGTAACTACTTCTGATTGGTTGTAAAAAAGGTAATTGAAGGCGTCGATCTG
>Ga0207419_1000560_pt1 | contig 32118 bp, 41 predicted proteins | sample ElkSloMetagenome_4_FD_184723 | JGI IMG/M metagenome (GOLD analysis project Ga0207419, IMG submission 184723) | Hot spring microbial communities from Elkhorn Slough, Monterey Bay, USA - MD2A (version 2) | ecosystem: Environmental > Aquatic > Marine > Intertidal zone > Estuary: Microbial mat ... | reverse complement strand
TTACGGCGCTATTCTCCCCATTGGGGGGAAGTGTTTTTTTGGCTACTGATGACCACTTTAACCGGAATAGTTATATGGATAGGGTGGTTTGTAGGAATGAAAACCCTAGCGGAATCGGGAATTACTTCAATTTCGATAGTGTTATTAGGTTGGGTTTTCTTAGGAGTTGTTCAGGGCATTTTACCCGGAGCAGCGTTAGTTTTTGTTTTAAAAAATCAGATTAAATAAATTATATTTGTTATGACGAAACCCAAACCTGTCACTCCGGGAGTCTTTGATGCGAGATTATTGGCGGTAAATAAAGCGTAAGTAGTCAACTTTTTAGGCTTATTTCAATAGCATGAGCCGTAACTCAGACAGTTGAATGTCCCAAGGGAAGGGACGCTCTTTTAGCACTTGCCATTTATCTTTAAATATTTCGGCTTGGAGATGATAGTCTTCGGGATGATCGGCGGGATGATGGAGTTTTAAATAAAGGGTTATGCGGTGTTGGGTTTCGCTAATGGTCGCTAACCAACAAGGAAAGGTATTATCTTGGGGAGTATCGGGAAAAATAAGTTGGTGAGCGCGAATGCCGACATATTCTAAAGTTGGGGGAGTGGGTTCGATGACTTCTAAAGTACAATCCCAATCAAGGGCTTTGATGTGATGTTGAGAAAGTGCGATCGCCCTCGAAAAGTTTTTACAGCCTGTGAGTTGCGCGGTTCTCCAATTGGTCGGACGTTCAAATATATCCTGTTTAGAACCGTGGGCGATCGCTTTGCCTCGGTCAATAATTAATAAGTTAGGACAAACGCGATAAGCTTCTTCTAAGTTGTGGGTAATAAAGAGGGTGATACCTTGGTAGCGGATGAGGTTTTTTCTTAATAGCTTTTCTTGGCGATCGCGCAAATAGGTATCTAACGCCGAAAAAGGCTCGTCTAGGAGGAGAATTTCGGGTTGATTGATTTTGGCTCTCGCGAGGGCAACGCGCTGTTGCTGCCCCCCAGAAAGTTCCCCTGGATAGCGATCGCCCATACCCCCTAAGTCTACAGCGATCAGTTGTTTTTCGACTTCTTGTTTAATAACACGATGAGATTGCCCTTTTTCCATGCCAAAAGCAATATTTTCAGTCAGGGTTAAATGGGGAAATAAGGCATAGTTTTGAAACAAAAAACCACAGGCGCGATCGCGAGGGGGTAGATTGATTTTTTGCTCAGAATCAAACAACACCCGACCATTCAAAATAATTTTACCGCGATCGGGAGTTTCCAAACCCGCAATGCAGCGTAAAACTGTACTTTTTCCTGACCCCGAAGCCCCCAATAACCCCAGGGGAGTTTGATCTGTAGTAAAGGCAACTTTCAGGCAAAATTCTGAGAGTTGTTTCTCGATATCAACAATCAGTTCAAATTGGTTTTCGGGAACCGGATAATATTGATGCGGTTTGCGGCGAGAAGCGGCTTGAGTCGAAAGAAATTCCCGGATTCGATAAGGTAATTTTCGATAAGGACGTTGGTTTTGATAAGAAGCGAGTTGATAATTTTCTGTCCAATAGTTGACGGTTGTAATCACCCCCAAAGAGATAAAAAGCATCACAATAACTAATATTAAGGCGCGATCCATTGCGCCCCCTTCTGCGGCTAAAAAGATGGCAATGGGGATAGTTTCGGTTTTCCCCGGAATCGAACCCGCTAACATTAACGTTGCGCCAAATTCCCCCAAAGCCCGCGCAAAAGCCAGTAAAGTTCCGGCGACTAACCCCGGTTTAGCCAGGGGTAATAAAATCCGCCAAAAAATAGTCCATTCGGTTGATCCTAATGTTCTAGCGCAGGCGATTAAGTTGGCATCAATTTGTTTAAAAGCTGCCAATGCCGTTTTATACATAAGGGGTAATGCCACTACGGTTGCCGCAATTACTGTGGCATACCAAGAGAAGATGATAGTAACACCAAAACGAGCTAAAATTTCACCAATCAAGCCATTTTTGCCGAGTAATAGTAGCAGTAAAAAACCAACCACCGTTGGCGGTAAGACCAACGGTGCGGTTAATAAAGCTTCGATAATACCCTTAAATTTGCCTTTATAGCCCAGCATTAATCGCGCCGCGATAATACCCACGATAAAGGTAAAAATTGTGGCAGTTAGGGCAGTTTTAAGGGATATCCAAATTGGTGTAAAATCGCTCATGGTTTTTTGATAATGGGTTAGAGTTTACGAGCGACAATATGAAAAATATGCCAATCTCGGTCTTCTCCGAGGGGGGTTTTGCCGGGGTGTTCTTCTTCTTCTAGGAGTTCAATCGCGAAGGGCTGGAGGAGGGTTTCGACTTGCGAACGACTGAGAGTATGAATGAGGTCAGTTTCTCCCCAAGAGTCGCGATCGCCAAAGAAATGACCGCAAAATCGTCCCCCCGGTTTTAAGGAATTGACGATTTGTTCCCATAAACTCGGAAAGGCTTGGGGACTACAAAACGGTAGACAAAAACTAGCATTAATTAAGTCTACCGTTTGGGTTATTTTTAATTCTTTAAATTGCGAAACTTGGGTTTGGAGTTGGGGGGCAAAATCAGCCAGATCGGTTTGCAACTGCGCGATCGCGTCTGGACTTTTATCAATCGCTAAAACCGTCCAATTTCGTTGCAGTATCGCGATCGTATCTCGACCGATTCCACAACCGAGATCGATAGCCAATCCGGGGTTTTCAAAAGCTGCAAGGGCGGTTAAAATGGTTTTGCGAGGAGGTCGTTCTTTGACGGCTTTATAATAGGCGTTCCAGTCTCGTTTCAGACTCGGTGCATTCATATTTTTCCTCCTAACCTTCTACGGATTTGTGATTGGTATAAAGCCATGCTCTACAAAAATTTCTTGGGCTTCTGGCGTTGCTAAAAACTCGATTAATGTATTCGCCGCTTCAGTATTGGGGCTGTCTTGAAGTACCGCGATCGGATAAGTAACTGGAGAATGAGTATTCTCAGGAGCCGTGGCAGCAATCTTGACATAATCCGAGGATTGTGCATCAGTTTGATAAACAATTCCTGCTTCTACATTGCCCGTTGCCACATAGTTTAAAACCTGACGGACATCTTTGCCATATACGGCTTTGGCGTTGACTTCTTCGCTGATTTGAAAAGAGGTTAAGACTTCTTGGGCATATTGACCCGCCGGGACGCTTTCGGGTTCTCCTAATGCAATAATCTGTATTTTGTCTGTCGTTAAATCTTTAAAATCAGTGATAGTTTCAGCCAGTTTACTCTCAGTCGGGATAATCAAAACCATTTGATTTTTGAGTAAATCTTGGCGGGTTTCGGAGTTAATTAATCCCTGTTCTTCGATAGCATCCATTTTAGCCACTGCTGCCGAAATAAACACATCAACAGGTGCGCCTTGTTCGATTTGCCGTTGTAGCGATCCTGAAGAAGCAAAGTTATAAATAATCTCGGTGTCGGGATATTTTTCTTGATACAAAGGCTTGATTTCTGCCATCGCATCTTTGAGACTTCCGGCGGCTGAAATGGTGATTTGGGTGGTGGGAATAGCGTTGCTGAGGTTGTTGTCGGGTAATGGCGTATTGTTGCAGCCGAAAGTTAAGGCAGAAGATAAAAGACCAATGCTCAAGAGTTGTAGAGATTTTTTCGTTTTCATGATTATCCTCTGAAATGGCTAAAACTTGATAGAATCAGTTAATCGTTGTGAATGACTTTGACTTTAATAGAACGGGCGATATTATTATCAAGTGCCAAACGAGTTTGACCCACTTTAATAATAAAAGAAGGAAACTTTTGTTCGAGAGTAATGGGCATACCTTTATAAACCCCCATAGACAAGAGTTTACTAATGATTCTATCGTCTTGATTCCGAATCGCGGTGATAATGCCTTCAGTGTGGGTTTCGAGAATGTTGAGGGGGGAATAGTAAACGGAAAAACCTTGAGTAAACATCTTACAAACTAAGCTCCATAATGGTTAATAATTGGTTTAAGCCGTAGCCTAAAGAAAAAGCAAATAAAATTACAAAACTCGCAATAGCAATTGTTGTTTTTATGCCCCGTTCTTTGAACATAAATTGCAGTTGAGCAATGCAAGGCATAAAGAGGGTTAGGGTTACCGCAGCCACGACTAATTGCTGGCTAGATAAGATACCAGAATCGTGAAGATCGAACATTCCGGCTGCGCCATAATCCCGTCGGAAAAAGCCGTAAAGGAAGGTGGGGGCGGCGGCTTTGGGTAAACCTAATGCGGTCACGATCGGTTCTAAACCTTTGATTAATATCCCGAATAACCCTGTTATTTTACCAATCCAAATGAGGACAGAGGCTAAAATAAATAACGGTAAAACTTCGCCGAAGTACCATTTTAAACGCACATAGGTTTTCGTTAAAATAGCTTGAGGACGGGGAATTCTTAAGGGGGGGATTTCCATGTAGAAACAAGTGGATTCTCCGGGGATCGCTTTTCCGGCGAGGAAACCAATTCCCACAAAGATCGCAAGCATTACAATTGTCCATACGAATAAGGCAACGGGTTCTTGGGAAAGTAATGCTAAAATAACTCCTAATTGCGCTGAACAAGGAACTGTCAAAGCCAGGAGTAAGGTAGCGATAACTCGTTCTCTTTTGCTTTCGAGGGTGCGAGTGACTAGGGTTGCCATTGTGCCGCAACCTAACCCTAAAATTAAGGGAATAATGGAGCGTCCCGACAAGCCCATGGTTTTAAAAATCCGATCGACTAATAAAGAAAGTCGGGGTAAATAGCCACTATCTTCTAAGCAGGAAAACATGAGAAAGAAAGTGGTGACAATCGGGAGAACAATGGCGATCGCGTACCGCAATCCTAGGGTAATAATGCCGTAGTCATGGGCAAATAAATCTTGTAAAATCGGCCAGGGAATAATTGCGGCGACTAGGATATCTACTTGAGGGTTAATTTGAGCTTCAAAAAAGCCCTCAATACTATCAACTAAAGTGCCACCCCCAAAAACACCGACGAATTGATAAATGCCAAAGTAAAGTATTAATAAAAGTAGAGGAATCCCTGTGAGGGGATGGACGGTTAAGTGATGTAACCACTCGTATTTAACGGCTTTGGGGTGTTGGGGGGCGACGGTGACTTCTTGGGCGATCGCGAGGGCAAGATTATGACGAGATTCGGCGATCGCGAAACTCAGCGATTCGGTAAAGTTGGCTTGGGTTTCCCTGATAATCGCTTCGATTTCGGGAAAATAGGGTTCTCCTTGGAGTTGCGATCGCGTTTCGGGGTCGTTTTGCAACAACAGCAAGGCTAGACTCCGAGGAGAGAGGGTAGAGTCAAAGCGATCGCGAATCAAGGCTTCAATGCGGGCGATCGCGGATTCAATAAGAGGTGGATAAAAGAGGAGGTTGGACACGATCGGCGACCTCTGCGATAAGTTTTCTGAGTCCGATTTTTTGGACTGCTGACATTAGGACGACCGGAATCCCCAGTTGATAAGCCAGTTGATGTTCATCGATGCGAAGGCCGAGTTGTCGGGCTTCATCCATCATATTAACGACCAGCAACACGGGGAGTTTAGCTTCAATCAGTTGTAGGGTCAAATTTAGCATTCTATCTAAATTTTTGGCATCAACAACATGAATGACTAAATCCACTTTTTGACTCAAAACTAAATCTCTAGCAACCCGTTCTTCTTCGGTAATCGGAATGAGTGAGTACATTCCCGGCGTGTCGCAAAATGTCAATATTTCTCCGGCAACGTTAGCGTTTCCTTGGGCAACTTCTACCGTCGTTCCGGGATAATTAGAAACGGTGACGTAAGTTTTGGTTAAAAGGTTAAAGATTAAACTTTTTCCCACATTGGGAGGGCCAACCAGTGCGACCTTTTTATGGGCAACTGCTAGGGATTGTTTTGATGATTTTCCTGGCAGTAACCCGAAAAATCTCCGTCTTTGGGGATGCGGTTTGAGGCGGCAGCTTTGAGGACAGTCATGGCAATTCATGGTTCTTCTCCTAATCATTTATAACTTAGCAAAAGTAAACTTCATAAACTGCAAACTTAGATACAAAAATATATTTTTGACTATAATACTTTAGAATAAATATTGAGGACAACTTAACCATGAAACTAAGTACCCGCAACCTCCTTTCCGGTACGATCAAAAAGGTAGAAATCGGCAACGTTAATGCTGAAATTACCTTAGAAATTGCGCCGGGGATAGAGATTGTATCGGTCGTGACCAAAAGCTCGGCAAAAAGATTAGAACTTACCGAAGGAAAAACCGCTTACGGGCTAATTAAATCAACCGATGTCGCGATCGCGGTAGATTGAAATTTGGCGCAAAAAAAGGTTAGCCACCGATCGCGAAACGTTAGAATCTAGATAAATGACTAACTTTTTGACTCGGTAAGTCAAGGTTAAAGAAATAAATTTTTGTAACCTTATTTTAAGCTTCTGTGAACTACAAAAAATTTATTCAGGACTGCAAAAAAGACGACCCCTAATAAACCTTTAAGAATCGGCGGCATCAGAACCAAACTACAAACTAAAGCAATCATTCCTGATAAAAACGCTACCAGTTGGTGAATTTCATCCCGGTTGTGTATCGTTAAAAGAATGGTTCCAATACAGATTGATAAGACTAACAAACTCATCGCTACCATGGGTACTTTCCTCAAAATTTAATCAACGTGACTAGCAATCCAATTGAGTTCTAGCCAAAACCGCACATCTTGTTCTTTGAGAGGGGATAGAGGGTCTTTGACGATATGGGTGGCATTAAAGAAAGCGACTTCCACTAACCCCATATTTTCCGCAATATCCTTGAAAATATCTTGATGAGTTAGAAGGCGATCGCCCAATTCATTGGGGTAATAAATCCCCAAATAATAAGTATTTGTATTCAGTTTTCGGTTGCGGTAACTAATAACTTTGAGTAAGCAGTAGTGCAGCAAGTGACCCGCAGCAGGATGATATTTATTGACAATATCAGTATATTCTTGAACGAACTGTTCTCGGCTAATCATGATCTTTAGGTTTCAACGTCAGCAAACTTTTCAGAAACAATGCCCACAAATTTTGGGCAAGATGTCGCCAGTTGCTTAACATTTAAACTTCAAGATCGCAGTCTTAACTGTAGGAAAGTTTCTGGCGAGATCGATCGGTATAGCAAGGTAACAAACGTTGTCAAACTTCAGATTCAATTCAAAAACAGTTTGAGTCAATTGAATAGCTCATTGACTCATACAAAATATTGTCTTCGGCGGCTAATGCCTACCCAATTTTTTTAGATCGTGCTCTAAACTTTGACAACAATCCCAATCCGATTTAATTCATCCCCCAAATCCAACGATCGGAAACGGAGTCATTGGTTTTAAAAATAATACTGATTCCCAAGCAACCAATGACTCGCAATTTCGGTCTTAGACTAAATAAGCTTCTTGGTGAGTTTTAATCGTACAATCGGACTTCGGATAAGCGACACAAAGTAGAACGTAACCTTTCGCAATTTGATCGTCATCGAGGAAGCTTTGATCTTCTTGATCTACTTCTCCTTCAACCATGCGACCCACGCAACTCGAACAAGCCCCAGCACGACAAGAAGAAGGTAACTCGATATCTTGTTCTTCAGCCGCATCAAGAATGTATTGATCTTCAGGGATTTCGATTGTTACATCTACTTCGGGGGGCTTTTTGCGTTTGCCTTTGATCAAGCGTACTTTGTAAGTTGTAGTCATGGTTTTGTTCTCCTAAAAAATAATCGTTTTTCTGGGATTAGCGAGTGATTTTTAGAATCTATAATCCCTTCAAAAACTATTAGCTACAAGGGACAGCTTCGGGGGTACAGTCTCCGGCAGAGAAAGACTTACCACAGCCACAGCCGTCTGTAGCGTTGGGATTTTCAAACGTAAAACCGCTTTGAATTAAGCTGTCTACGAAATCAATAACAACTCCATCGATTAAGGGCGCACTGGCGCGGTCGAGATAGATTTTCACCCGGTCTTGTTCGTAAACCAAATCATCAGTTTCCGGGGAATTAACAATATCTAAATCGTACTCAAAGCCATTGCAGCCGCCGTTAATCGCGGCGAGGCGAACTCCCCTGGCCGAAGTCTCCGCCGTCGCCTCCGAACGGATAAAACCACGGAGTCTAAAAGCAGCTTTTTCGGTTAAATAAACAGTCATGGGATATCTCCTTAAATCTGAGTTAAACGTTGACAGGATGCTGTTGTTGGGCGGTTTCTACAGGATGAGAAATACCACCGCACACTGGACAATTGGGGTCTTTGTAAAGGCGCAGTTTATTAAACTCGGCCTGGGCTAAATCCATATTGAGCAGTTGACCCAATAAAGGCTGACCCAAACCAGTAATGAGTTTGATGGCTTCTAACGCGGCCAAACAAGCCAGCGTCCCGGAAACTGCACCGAGAACCCCAAACGCCCGACGATCCCAATCCGGCATTTCTGGGAATAAACAAGACAAGCAAGGGGTTTTGCCGGGGACGATGGTGGTCAGATAGGCATCCATGCTGTTCATGGCTGCTTCGACCATGGGTTTCTGCCAACGCACGCAAGCGGCATTAAGTAACGTGCGTTCGGGGAAGTTGTGAGCGCAACTTAGGGCAATATCCGAGCGTTGTACGAGAGAGTCTACGTTATCTGCGGTAATATATGCCGCGATCGCTTCTACTTCGATGTCGGGATTGATTTGTATGAGGGTTTCTTTGGCTTTTGTAACTCTCGTTTTTCCAACCCAATCATCCGTCATCAAAATTTGGCGATTGAGATCGTCAAGACGCAACTCGCCCCCGCGAACGAGAATCAACTTACCCACGCCAGCAACCGCCAGATACAGGGCAACGGTTCCCCCTAAACCCCCCACGCCAGAAATAACGGCAGTGGTGTTTTTCAGGGTATTTTGACCCGCTTCCCCGATGCCTAAAAGCTGGATTTGTCGGCTGTAGCGTTCTCGTTCTTTGGGTGTCAACATGATTTTTGTCCTAAGTTTTTGTGCCAGAGTTATAAAGTATCAATTAATACAATATGTCTGAGGAACTCCGGCAGCATTGCGCTTATTTTCCCTCAACTTTTTGGGTAAGGTCGTCTAATGAAACAAAGTTTTTAGGTTTGTTTTGGAAAACTTTAAATAACTTAGTTTCGAGAGGGCTAGATGTCAAGAAAACTTGATATGCTTCTTCTAGCGCCAAGTTATATTTTTCCAGCTTTTCGGCTTCGGTCGTATCGGGAAAAACCCGGTCTACCTCTTTAATGAGTAATGAAAACTGCTTCAAAATATGAAGGCGATTCACATTCACTAACTGGCTGTCGTATTCAATCCCAAAAAATTGAAGATAATCTTCAGCATTGGTGAGATTTTGAAACGTTGCAAGAGTTTTCGGTGTAGTGGTAGACATTAAACTTGTTTCTCCCAGGTTTTGAGTTGTACTTTGAGTTCGGCCAGTTGATGATAGATGTCGTAAGTTTTGGTCGCTTCTTCGATCAGTTTGGTATAGTCTGTCGGCAGACCTTCGGCTAAATCGTGCAGATCCATTTTCATTTGACCCGCTTTGCTATTCAGCCGTTTGATCGATTTTTTTAACTGCTCGATGGCTTCGGGGGTAGGGGGTTTTGTTGTTGCTTGCACCATTGTTATTGAGGAATATAAGGGATAGACTTGACGTGATTACGCATCTGCCGTTTCTGGGAATTGTTCAATATTTTTGATGCCAGAAGCGACTAATCTTTCTCCTTGGGCTGCGAGCTTTTTAAATGAAGGATAACCGAAGCGTTGAGCATCCCGTAAAGTCCGAGATACGACAATTAAACGCCCGGTCCAAATCAATGCCCAACCAAAGCCTTCGTGAGAAAGATCGGTGACCACTTGACAAAGTTTTCCGGTTTCTTTTTCGACACAAGTGGCGATCGCGCGGTAGAAACAAAGAATCCTTAACTGAGTTGCCGGATCGACATCGCCTTCTACTGAAATTTTGCTTTTCTTCTCTTTGGTCGTGACAAAGTTAGCAATGACTAACTCATCTTTCCAACTGCGATACACACCGTAATGATCTTGCGCTCGCACTTGCCGGACTAACTCTTGTAAAAACTTACTTTCAGCAATAATTTCAGCATTCGTTGGAGGAGTTGTTGTTGTTGTTGCTGTCATAATTTATAAAGGGTTGAAATTTACAAAGAATGGGTTTTGAGAAAAACCGAAGAAATTAGACTTCCTCAAAATCAAAACTCGGAGAAGGTACGCCCAAAGCTTTACGCAACCAAGGCGGAGGACTATTGAGGGTTGCGATTAAACTTTTGAGGACATCACTGATTTCGTCATTTTGAGTCTTCGCTTTGAGGGGGGTAATTTTATGTTTGAGCAACCGCGAAGCCGCACTGCCACCAATGGCAGAAACATAAATTAAAGTACATCCCTCAATCGCATTGATTTTAGGAATTAACTTGTCTTCGTTGCCATCTTCTTTGAGGTCGCCCTCAAATTGAACCGTTTGCAAAAATTTGTAATTTTCAGGGGAAACATCATAAATGTCTACCTGTTTAGCCCAACCAAAGTGAGCATTGATGTGAACATTGTCTTGGGTTGCAAAAGCAACTTTCATGGTAACCCATCTCCCAGTTACTCAACAAAGTCTAAATAACGATTGGCTTTCGCGATCGCGAAGCCGATTTGATGTTCGCTCGTTTCAATCAGGTGTGTTAAAGACTGAAACCTCGAATAGTTAGATTCCCAAACCCAGGAATGAAGAACTAAAACACCACCACAAAAAATTACCGTAGAGCTTAATTCTTTACCTTTGAGGTGTACAAAAGTTTCGGTAGGGTGTCCGGTGGCTCGCGCGATCGCGTCTCCGATAGTGTGATAAAAAGCATGGAGAAATACTCGATAAAGAGGACTAAAGTTGAACGTTCTTAAGCTGTTTTGGGGAGTGATAATCAAGCTATCAATCAGACTTCGATCCGACCAATGATAAAATACTTTATCCGTATCAGCGCTCCGAATTTTGACAATTAACTCTTGCAAAAAAGGATGCTGAGTGTAGCCAAGATATAGTGGTTTTTCTGGGGACGAAATCAAAGGCATTGGGTCACTCTCCTGAAACGGTAGAAAAAACTCAAATCTTAATGACCGAGTTCAATAAAAATATTGCCGAGGTCGAATAAAAACTGCATCGTACCGCGATAACCGACTAAACAACGAGAACCATTACCCAGACGGTCGTAAATCGGATATCCCATACGATATAAAGGAATGTGCAGCTTATCAGCCAGGCGTTTCCCTTGGGAATTAGTAATAATTAAATCCGCCCCAGTCGCCACATCTTCTAAATCTTCTAAATCGCCAATCAGGACATTTTCACAAGGCAATTCTTTTAAAATTGGGGATTTATAAGTCGTGATGGCACTTTGAATTTCTATCCCCATTTGCTGTAACATTGTTGCGGTTTGATAAAGCAAATCTGGTTCTAACGCCACAGCCACCTTTTTACCACCGAGATAAAAATGGGTGTCGAGAATCGCATCTTGTAACTGACGGCGTTGGCGCTGGTATTTCGCCGGAATTTGAGGAGTCGGGGAAGCCAGTTGTGCTAACTGCCATAAAAAGGCATCAACCGCGCTTAATCCCGCTAAATTCGGGAAAACCGCAAACTCTGTACCAAACTTTTCCTGTAGGGCGATCGCGCTCGGTCGCAAACTTTCACCCATCACAATCGTAAAACGCGATCGCGCCAACTGCTGTAACTCTTGTAACGAAGTGCCACCCGGCGTTATGCTATTGTAGTCATCGTCCAAATGACCGTCCACAGACTCAGATAAATCGGGAATCATCAGGGGAGTCAAGCCAAACGCCGCCACAATCTCTTTAATCTCCGCCACATCCCCCGGCCCCAGCAGCGAACCCGCCAAAATCGTGACCTGCTTCGGGTCAACCTCAGTCGTTTCCGGCGTACCGTAATCCGTCGTTACAATCGCCTGCACCGCCGCCGCATAGCCCTCCTGCAACGCCCCCTTATAATCAGGAGTCGAAGCAAAAATAATCGGCAAACCGTCCAACTCCGGGTGACGCTGGCGAATACTCTTGAGAATGCCGTGCATATCATCGCCCCGCGTTTCCATCAACCCAGTCGTCAGTAAACCCAACAACTGCGGTTGAGCTTTTTCAACCAAAGTTAAAATCGCTTGTTCGATGTTATCCTCACCGCCCAACACCGTCGAAACCTCCGTCATCGCCGTCGTTGCCAGAGGAATCGCCTCGCGGAAATGCCGCACCAACAACACCTTCGCAAACGCCGTACAGCCCTGAGAACCGTGAAACAACGGCACAATTCCCTTTAAGCCGAGAAAAGCCAAAGCTGCACCCAAGGGCGGACTTTGTTTAAGGGGATTCACTGCAACGGGTTTTTTCGACCGGGTAATAGTAGCCATTTTCTTTAGTTGTTGGTTATTAGTTATTAGTTATTGGTTATTGGTTATTGGTTATTGGTTATTGGTAAGGAACAGGGAATAGGTTTTTGGTCATTTCTTCCCACTCCTCCCGACTGCCGATTGCCGATTGCCGATTGCCCAAAACACTGATGACTGTTGACTGTTGACTGATAACTGTTATTACTCCCACGGTGCAGGCTGTCGCACTTGCTCCCAAATCGGGCTGTGTAAAACGCGGTCAAACTCTTTAGCCATCTCAACTAAGCCCACATAACCCGCATAGGGGTTGTGACGCTCTTGGTTGATGTCGAGGAAGGGAACACGGGCCTTCAGAGCCGTGTATTGGTTTCGTCCCCCGGCAACAAGCATATCAGCGTTCGTCTTTTCAATTACGCGCAACAGCTCTTGAGCATTACCCTTACTGAGCATGATGCCATCTTTGCCCAATAATTCCTTGATTTTCGCTTTATCTTCTTCGGTACTTTTCTTGGTGCTAGTGGCCGCCACTTCCATCCCCAAATCCTGGGCAGCAGAAACAATCGACCAACTCTTAACACCCCCGGTGTAAAGTACCATACGCTTACCTTTCAGTCTTTGACGATAGGGAGCCAGAGCAATATTGAGCTTTTCGGTTTCTTCAGCGATGACTTCTTCTACTCGGTCTTGGAGAGCGCGATCGCCAAATTTCGCCGCCACATTGCGTAAACAGCGATTCATATCAGCAATCCCGTAAAAAGACTCCTCGATGTAAGGAATACCGTAGCGCTCCTCCATCTTACGCCCCACATTCACCAACGCCTTCGAGCAGATCATCACATTCAGCTTGGCGCGATGAGCATAACAAATCTCGCCATAGGTCGCATCCCCTGATATCTTCGAGAGAACGCGAATCCCCACCTTCTCGAACAACGGCAACACACCCCAGAGTTCTCCGGCAATGTTGTACTCGCCAATCAGATTAATATCATAAGGAGTCGTATATTCCGGTTCTGCCGTGCCGATAACATGGTCGAGGAGCGCTTCTCCGGCCAAGCGATTACCGAGGTTTTTACTCCCCACAAAGCCCGGCGAATGTACCGGAATAATCGGGGTATTAAACTTTGCCTTCGCTGCCTTGCACACCGCGTCCAAATCGTCCCCAATCAACGCCGTCACGCAAGTAGAGTAGACAAAAACGGCGGCGGGGTTGTAGCGGTCGATAATCTGCGCGATCGCCCGATACAACTTCTTCTCGCACCCCATAATAATATCATTCTCGCTGATATCCGTCGTAAAGCCCAACTGATACAGCGTCGCATCCGAAGACAAACTACCGCGACTTCCCCAAGAATTGCCCGCACAAGCAATCGGCCCGTGAACCAAATGGGCAGCATCCGTAATCGGCACCAGCGCGATCGAAGCCCCATCAAAAGCACAACCCCCCTGGGCTGCACCCGGCTTGGCTTGTTGCGTACAAGCCTTATTTTTACCGTTTTCTCCTTTTTTATGATTGTGTTCACAACCCGGTTCATTGAGGAGGTCTGCAACCTTGGGTTTAGTCATGGATACTGAATCTCTATATGAGGTGTGCGTTATCGAGGCAGTGGGCAGGGGTAGATAAGCTCCTAGGGGCGCTCTTTTCCCCCGTAGGGAGAACTTGAGCAGATAAACAATTAACAAATATATTGAGTCACATCAACGCCGCAATCCCCTTCTAGATACACCAGGGCGCGGAAACGCAAACTCACAAGCTCTTGATACAGAGGATTCAGTTTGCACAACGGCGGAATGTGAAATGCCCGTCCTAAAATCTTGAAATCGCGCTCAAACGGACAAGTACAGGGAATCAGCTTACAAACAAAATGCGCGAATCTTTCCTTCTTAACTTCGATGCGATTGACCCAGTAACGGAGGGGAGCAAACAGATCGAAATGGGGTCTAGGGGCAGAGGAATGTAAATAACTTGGGCTAGGGATTGCCATCGTCGCCTTACTCACCTACTAACTCAAGCTCTTTACCCAGACAACCCACCACATTTCCTGTTTCTAAAAAATGTACCGCATAGATATACGCAGTTTGTAAATAAGTGCCAATGGAAATAATGTAACCTTCATCGCCTTTGTCGGCTAAAGTTTCCCCCACTTGCTTACCGGGGAACGTGCCATCATTGCGGATTTTGCGACAAACTCTAACTTTACAATCTAAATCAAAATTAGGTTCGCGATCGAGTTCAATTTCACCAAGTTTCATTTCTTTTTTCCTGTATATCAAACAAATCGGAAAGGAGGTCATGAGTTGGGAAGTTTTTAACAACCAATAACCAATGACCTCCGAAGAACAATTAACGAATTAAATCGAAGGAGATATCCGTTTTCGACGGGATAATCGTCTTGCGGTCTAACTCATCCAGAATCGTATTCACAATCCAGTTGTGCATATTAATCGCGCCTTGATAGCCCAGGGTCGGATAACGGTGCATGTGGTGGCGATCGAAAATCGGATAACCAATGCGAACCAAGGGGGTCTTGGTATCACGCCAGAGATACTTACCGTAAGAATTACCAATCAATAAATCAACCGGTTCAGTAAACATCAAACTGCGGAGATGCCACAAATCTTTCTTGGGCCAAATAGTCGCTTTTTGACCATAAGGATTCGCATCTAAAATTGCTTGCAGTTCTTTTTCAAAATCAGGATTGCTGTTGCTGACCACAATATGAATCGGTTCTGCACCCAATTCCATCGTGAAGTTAACCACACCCAAAACATGATCCGGGTCGCCATAAATCGCAATCCGCTTGCCGTGAATCCAAGCTTGAGAATCGGTCATCGCGTCAACAGCGCGACCGCGTTCGTCGATCAATTCTTGGGGAACGGGTTTGCCCGTAACTTCTGATAGTTTCGTCAAGAATTCATCAGTACCGCGAATACCAAAAGGTCGAGCATTAAATGTAGATTGCTGCCAATCTTTTTCGAGGTATTCTTGAGTCTTCAGCGTAGAATATTTCTGGAAGAAGAATGTACCTTCACCATTAATCGCATCCCCCGCTTCTTCTAAAGTCGTGAGACCGTTATACATCTTGAATTCGCCCGTATTCGGAGAATCAAAGGAATCCGCATTATCCGACAAAATTGTGTAGTCAATGTCAAACAATTGCAGAATCCGCTTCAGTTCGCGAATATTACCAATGTAAGGATCGAAGCCCAAGTTAAAGTTGTACTTGCCGTTGGTGGTTTCTTGCTTCTTATCTTTGCTCAAGCAATCTAAAATCGCTTTGAGCATATTGTCATAACCCGTGATGTGGGAACCCACAAAACTCGGTGTATGAGCGTGGGGAACTGGGAAATCTTCAGGAACTGAACCTTCATTTTTCGCGGTTTGCACGTATGCACCCAAGTCATCCCCGATGACTTCTGCCATACAAGTGGTGCAAAGGGCAATCATTTTCGGCTTGTACAACTCGTAGGAGTTAGCCAAGCCATCAACCATATTTTTCAAGCCACCAAACACGGCTGCTTCTTCAGTCATAGAGGAAGAAACGGCTTGGAAAGGCTCTTTGTAATTCCGGGTTAAGTGGGTGCGGAAATAGGCAACACAACCTTGAGAACCGTGGCTGTAGGGTAACGTGCCTTCAAATCCAGCAGCGACGAACAGCGCCCCTAACGGTTGACAAGCTTTAGCTGGGTTAATGGTGAGGGCTTCGCGGGAAAAGTTTTTCTCGCGGTACTCCCAGCTTTTTGTCCATTCAGCAACGCGGGCCACTTCTTCTTTGCTGTGAGCGCCTTCAAACTGACGTTTGTATTCAAATAAATCTTGATAGGGGTCGGTGTGGAATAAATCGAAGTGGTCTTGAATTTTACCGGGTTCGGTATTGACGGCGGCGGGATTTTGGTTGTTTTCAGTGTTCTGTGTCATGATGCTTATTTTTCCTTTATCCTGTGTCGTTTGTCCTGTATTGTTGTTCATTGGGTTCGCCATTTATGGCAATGGTTGAAAATGGCGAAGAACCAATGATTCATGACCAATGCTTATTTCTGCCAAGGATTTTCGATTAAGCTCCAGGTGGGGTTATTAATCGCCAAGTCCATATCGCGAGCAAAGACCGCAAAGCCGTGATAGCCGTGATAAGGCCCGGAGTAATCCCAGGAGTGCATCTGACGGAAAGGCAGAGCCATTTTTTGGAAAACGTATTTTTCTTTGATTCCCGCAGCAATTAAGTCGGGATTTAGTTTCTTGGCAAATTCTTCAAATTCATGACCGCTTACGTCATCGTAGATAATTGTGCCTTCTTTGATGTATTCTGTCGTGCGTTTGTAGTCATCGCCATGCCCGAATTCATACCCGGTGCCGATAACATCCATACCCAGGTCTTGGAAAGCGGGGATAACGTGACGGGGGCGCAGTCCGCCGACCATCATCATGACGGTTTTGCCTTCTAAACGTGGACGATATTGCGCGATGATCGCATCCATATTGGATTGATATTCGGCAATGACACGCTCGGCATTGGCTTGAATCGTTTCGTCAAACTTAGCCGCGATGCTTCGCAGTGATTTGGCGATTTGAGTCGGGCCAAAGAAGTTGAACTCCATCCAGCCGATGCCGTAGGTTTCTTCCATGTGGCGGCAGAGGTAGTTCATCGACCGATAACAGTGGATGAGGTTCAGTTTTGCCAAAGGAGCCATGACTACTTCGTTAAAGCTGCCATCTCCAGAGAATTGACTGATCACCCGTAAACCCATGGCTTCGAGTAGCATCCGACTGGGCCAAGCGTCACCGCCGATGTTGTAGTCACCGATGATGTTGACATCATAGGGGCCGGGTTCGTAGCCTTCGGGAGTCTTGCGATATTCGTCGGCTTTGGGCAGTACCCAGTCGCGCACGGTGTCGTTGGCGATGTGGTGACCGAGGGATTGGGACACACCCCGGAAGCCTTCACAACGAACGGGAACAACCGGTTTTCCAGTTTCTTTGGCTTTGGCGCGGGCCACAGCTTCGATGTCGTCTCCAATTAAGCCGACGGGACATTCTGATTCAATCGTGGTGCCTTGGCTTAAGGGGAATAGCACTTCGAGTTCGTCGAGCAGTTTGGCGAGTTTTTTGTCACCGCCGAAAACGATATCTCGTTCTTGGAAGTCGGAGGTAAACTGCATCGTGCCGAAGCTATCTATACCTGTGGTACCGACGTAGTAGTTACGACGACCCGACCAGGAGTAGTAACCACAACCAACGGGTCCGTGGCTAATGTGAACCATGTCTTTGACTGGTCCCCAAACCACCCCTTTCGCACCAGCATAGGCGCAACCGCGAGTGGTCATTACTCCAGGAACGGATTTTTTATTGGATTTTACGCCGCAATCGGAGTTGTTTTCTTCGTAAACGTCGAGGTGTTTTTGACGTTTTTTCGCTGCCTTTTCGGGATAGGCTTCGAGTACCTCTTTGATGAGGTCTTGATTATTTTCTACGGTGGTCATGATATCTTTCCCTTGCAATTGATGAGGTGTGGGCTTGGGGAGAAAAGGGAGGAGGGGAATCGAGTCTCTCCTCCCACAGAATGCGGGTTAGACGGAAGTCGTTGCTTTATCAGCTTCGATTACTTTTTGATATTCTTCGTCAGAATCCATGAAGCCGAACTCAACTAATAAGTCTTCAAGTTCATCCATGGTGATAGGAGTCGGAATTACTAAGTCTTTGTTGTTTTTAATCTTGTCAGCAAGAGCGCGGTATTCATTGGCTTGGGGATGTTCCGGCTCGTATTCGATCACGGTCATACGACGGAGTTCTGCCCGTTGCACCACGTTGTCGCGGGGAACGAAGTGAATCATTTTGGTGCCGAGTTTTTCAGCGAGGGCTTCAATGAGTTCAACTTCTTTGTCAACTTTACGGCTGTTGCAGATTAAGCCGCCTAAACGCACACCGCCGGATTGGGCATATTTGAGAATACCACGAGCGATGTTGTTGGCTGCGTACATGGCCATCATTTCGCCGGAGGTGACGATGTAGATTTCTTGGGCTTTGCCTTCCCGAATGGGCATGGCGAAACCACCGCAAACTACGTCACCTAATACATCGTAGGACACTAAGTCGAGGTCTTCGTAAGCGCCTTCTTCTTCGAGGAAGTTAATGGCGGTGATAATCCCCCGTCCTGCACAGCCGACTCCGGGTTCTGGACCACCGGATTCAACGCAACGGACGTTGTTGTAGCCTGGGACTAATACTTCTTCGAGTTCGACATCTTCTACTGAACCGCGTTCAGCAGCGAGGCTAAGAATTGTGGTTTGGGCTTTGCAGTGGAGCATCAAGCGGGTGGAGTCGGCTTTCGGGTCACACCCAACGATCATGACGCGCTCGGTTTCTGATAAGGCTGCGATGGTGTTTTGAGAAGTGGTGGATTTACCGATACCGCCTTTTCCGTAAAATGCAATCTGTCTCATGATTAATTTCTCGCTAAGTTTTTGTAGAGTTTGATTCGGAACTGTTACAAATGTGAAGATAATTTACAGATGCGTAACTAGGTCTGAGAAGGAGGGCTAGATTTGGTTGTTTTGGGAGTTTCGTCCCAGCGAACCCTTGGTTCTCGATGGGTTGCGGTCATCTGACATTATCAAAGCAAAGGGGATGTCTGAGGGGAAAGCGAGCCGTTGGGGGCGATCGTTCTCCGCAGTTATAGAGGTGTGGAAAAAACATGATTGAGGTTACGAAAGGTTTAAACGGATTCAACCCGAAGTAGGGGAGATACTAAGTCTTTGAGGGTGGCTTCGATGGCGAGTTTGAGAGTTTCAGTAGAAGACGCACAGCCACTACAAGCGCCTTTGAGTTGGACTTTGACGAGATCGCCATCGATGTCAAATAGTTCTAGGTCGCCGCCATCTTCGGCTAAGATGGGTCGGATGTCGTCGTTAATGACTTTTTGAATTAAGGTAATTTTTTGCAGATTGGTTAAGGTGGGAGGCGCGGTCTGGGTAGCAGTTGGAGGATTAGTTTCTGTCCAGACTTGGGTGGCGACCTCAACACCTTTTTCTCGTTCGGCGGCAATTTCAAAGAGGATGTCATCGATGTCTGCGAGACAAGAGCTACAGCCGCCGCCTGCTTTAACGTAGTTCGTAACTTGTTCTGCGCTTATGAGATTATTATCGCGTATAACTCTTTTGATTTTTGTATCGGTTATACCAAAACAGCGACAAATTAAATTTCCTTCTTCATCATCGTGGGTATCGAGGGGAATACCTTGGTAAGTATAGATCGCAGCTTCTAAGGCTTCTTGACCCATAACCGAACAGTGCATTTTTTCTTCGGGTAAACCCCCTAAAGATGCCGCAATTTCTTTGTTGGTGAGTTTGAGGGCTTCTTCGACTTTGCGGCCTTTGAGCAGTTCAGTCAGGGCTGAAGAAGACGCGATCGCGCTGGCACAACCAAAGGTCTGAAATCGGGCATCTTGAATGGTTTGGGTGGCTTCGTCAATCTTGAGATGCAGCTTGAGCGCGTCGCCACAGGCAATACTACCGACTTCTCCAGTGACTACCTTTTCGCCTTCTTGTTTATCCGTAATCGCGCCTTGGTTACGCGGATTATGGAAGTGTTCCATTACTTTGTCTGTATAATCCCACATAATTCTGTCCTTTGTTGTTTGTCCTTTGTCGTTTGTCGTTTGTCCTTTGTCCTTTGTCCTTTGTCCTTTGTGATGTGATTAGCTATAAGAGTGTGATGTGATGTTGCGTAACAGGGTGCATCGAATAAATGGGAAGTCAACGGTTCCAAGACTTAAAGGTTTATCGATTAGCCGAAACACTATCAGAGGAGATATGGCAAATTGTTGGAACATGGTCACCTTTGGCAAAAGATACAGTAGGAAAACAAATCATTCGTTCGGTTGATAGTATCGGAGCGAATATTGCTGAGGGAGTAGGAAGGGGGAGTTTTCAGGACAATAAACGTTTTGTGAGAATTGCCAGAGGTTCGTTGTATGAAACTCAACACTGGCTCAGGAGAGCTTATTGTCGTCAACTGTTAACTCAAGAACAACTCGATAAACTAAAACCTATGGTGGATGAGTTGGCTCCAAAATTAAACGCATATCTAAACTCCATCGGTAAATTGAATAACAAATGACCAATGACTAATGACTAATGACCAAAGACTGCTCTTGCAGCCATCCGGCATCGTCGCTAGTAAAGGGAGAGAGTTCGCGCAAACGGGTGATAATGCTCGGTAAGACTTCCAGGACGCGATCGACTTCAGCTTCAGTGGTGTAACGAGACAAACTAAAGCGAATTGAACCGTGAAGAATGGTGTAGGGCAGTCCGAGGGCGCGAAGAACATGGGAAGGCTCAAGGGAACCGGAAGTACAAGCCGAACCGGACGACGCACAGATGCCGTATTGGTCGAGGGATAATAAAATGGCTTCCCCTTCGATATACTTAAAGCCGATGTTGGTGGTATTGGGTAAACGATGAGTGCGATCGCCATTCACAACCGTATTGGGAATCGTCTCTAAAATGGCTTGTTCGAGCTTATCGCGCAGCCGTTGTTCTTCAGCGACACCCGCTAAATGGGCTTGAGCCAACTCTGCCGCTTTACCCAACGCCACAATCCCGGCGACATTTTCTGTACCGCCGCGACGGCCTCGCTCTTGGTGACCGCCCATCACTAAGGGACGGAAGCGCACACCTTTACGCACATACAGCGCACCAATGCCTTTCGGGGCGTGGAGTTTGTGACCCGATAAGGTCAAAAAGTCGATGGTGCTGGTTTTCATATCGAGGGGAATTTTACCCACCGCTTGCACCGCATCAACGTGGAACAAGGCCCCGTATTCTTTCACGACTTGGCCAATCTGTTCGATGGGAAAGACCACGCCCGTTTCATTGTTGGCATACATCACCGAAACCACGGCGGTATCGCCAGTCAATGACGCTTCTAGCTCGTCAAAATCAATTTGACCTTGGCTGTTCACCGAAAGATAAGTCACCGAGTAACCGGTTTTTTCGAGCTTTCTGCACAGATTCAAGACGGCGGGATGCTCAACGGCGGTGGTAATAATGCGTTTTTTCTGGGGTTGAGCTTGCAATGCGGCGAGAATGGCTGCATTATCTCCTTCTGTGCCGCAACTGGTAAAGACAATTTCGGAATCTTCAGCACCGAGCAGAGAGGCAACTTGTTGGCGGGCTTGTCGAATGGTGCGACCGAGTTGACCGCCAAAGGTGTGCATACTCGAAGGATTGCCGTAATAGGTGCTGAGGTAGGGCAGCATGGCCGCTAAAACTTCCTCGTCTATTTTGGTTGTCGCGTTGTTGTCAAGATAAATGCAGTCATTCATTGCTTTTTCTTATTCGGTGATTGATGGGATTGAGGAGGCGTTTTAGGTGTGGAGCAGTAAATCTAATTTTTGGGAATAGGTGTCAAACCAGTGCCGCCAATATTGGGTTTCGTGTTGAGTTTCGAGGCGTTGCACTAAGCGGTTGTGAGTGGCGAACCAGGTATCCCAGTAATTATCTGAAGTCGTTTTTACTGATTGAATCAAGCTGCTGAGGGTAATCTGACAGCCGTTAAAGGTCGGACAACTGGCCATACATTGGGCTACGCCGTAAGTTTCCGTACAGTCATTGCAGAGATCGGGATTGACCGAGAATTTGCTGTTGTTGTTTTTGGTAATTGCCCCGGTAGGGCAACTGGTGGCACAAGCATTACAGTCAATACATTGATCGGTGATGGTGTAAGTCATGGTCTTAAATCCTTTGTTGTTTGTTATTGGTAAATTTGCATTGGTTAATGGGGGAGGAGGGCGTTTCTGCGCCCATTAACCAATAACGTCTAACTAACAAGCAATAACTAATGACTGGTTTGTAACTGTTCGTAGTAAGTCAGGGCGAGTTTGTCGATGGTGTCGTAGCCTTCGACGGGTTCGACCCCGGCTTCGCGCAGCATTTCTTGGGGACAGTCGCCAATCTTGGCTGAAATAACGGCTTTACAGTCTTTAATCGCGGCGATAATGTTGTCGAGGGTGGCGGCTTCACCATAACCCCCTTGACAGTAAAGATCGACTTTGCGGTGACCGATAAACTTAACGTCTACACCGTCTACTTCAAAGATTTGGAATTCTTTGGCGTGACCGAAGTGTTGATTAACAATGCCACCCCCTTTGGTAGAAACGGCAATCAGGACTTTTTCACCTCGTTTTTGATGGGCTGTGGCTTGTTGGGCTTTAGCGACTTTGAGGGCTTCGCGGACTTGTTGAATGCTTTCGCGCACTTCTTGGCGTTTTTCCAGATTGTATTCTGGAGTCATTTCTAAGAATTTTTGTTTGGTAAATTCTTGGGAACGGTCTTCACCGAGTAAGCCCACGGCATCTGCCCGACATTGGCGACAGTGGCGCATCATTTTCATGTTGCCCGAACAACTGTCTTGTAAGGCTTTGAGTTCTTTGGGATTGGGCCCGCGTTGTCCGGTTAAGCCGAAGTAGGTGCCGTGTTCGGGGGCAGAGATTAAGGGCATGATGTTATGCAAGAATGCCCCTTTCGAGCGAATTACTTCGTCTACTTCGACGAGGTGTTCGTCGTTAATCCCCGGAATCATCACGGAGTTGACTTTACAAAGGACATCGGCTTCTTGGAGGGCTTGTAAACCTTCCATTTGCCGTTCGTGCAGGATTTGGGCGGCTTCTTCACCTTTCCAGCGTTTGCGTTGGTAGCGTACCCAAGGATAGATTTTTGTCCCAACTTTGGGGTCTACCATATTGATAGTAATGGTGACGTGATCGATGTTGAGTTCTTTAATCTTTTCTACATAGTCGGGCAGCATCAAGCCGTTGGTAGACAAGCAGAGTTTGATGTCTGGGGCTTGTTCGGCAACCAGTTCAAAGGTGCGGAAGGTTTGTTTGGGATTGGCAAGGGGGTCACCAGGACCGGCAATGCCGAGTACGCTCATTTGCGGAATTTTCCCGGCAATAACCAGAGCTTTGTGGGCGGCTTCTTCGGGGGTGAGTAGTTCGCTGACGACTCCTGGGCGGCTTTCGTTGGCGCAGTCATACTTGCGATTACAGAAGTTGCACTGAATGTTGCAAGCGGGGGCGACGGCAACGTGCATTCTGGCGAAATGATGATGCGCTTCTTCGCTATAGCAGGGATGGTTTTCGATTCGTTCTTGAAGTTTCGGATCGATTTGTTGGGGTGTGGTGGAGCTACAGCCGCATTTTTGAGCAGCTTTCTTAGCTTGTGTTTCGGTTTCCGAGGCTAAGGAGGTGTGAGTCGTGGGTGACATTAAATTGAATTCCGCAATAGATGGTATGGACTAAAAACAAAAATTGACGTAGATATAACACCGAGTCTGGAATATAGAGATAGAGGTTAAATAGGTGGGACTGGTGCGATCGCGTTACTCGAACGGGGTTTCAGGCTCAATCATTAAAGGTGACAACAGTTAGGGGTTGAGGCTGAACTCGGAAGGTTCGATGACGTTATGAAAGTTATATCATCGGGTTTTCTGGGGCGGGTTATCTTTGCACTCGGTTAGTTTGATTGAATTACTTAGGATGTACTCAAACCTCCAAACCCTTGTGGCCTGGGGGCTAATTTTTTTGGGGGGGGTGGGGTACGAGTATTTTCGGAGTGGGGGGCTAGTATTTATCCATGCGGACTCTGGTATTTCTTCTACTCGCGGTCTAAAGGTGATGAGCTAAGGGTTTGAGGGGGATTTGAGGGGGGATTTGCGGGGGAAATATTTTGTACTCAGATGGGATTTTGAGTGGAAAAAGGGGGAGAGGAGTTGTCGGGCCTCTCCTAATAATGTAATGCGATCGCGATCGAGCGAAATTCAATTTTTGTTTTCTAATGGCGGAATTGGGGGTCTTTCCCGAATCCGTATCCAATTTAACATTTAGAATTTGAGCGAGTTTGTAGCGGTTCGTACTTTTCTTAAATAAAATGTAGCAGTCGCTACAAAGCCCATGATAACTGTATTCTGCGATCGCGAGAAAACACCCCCCTTTTGAGTACCCGATTTCCCCAGACTCAAAGGGTGCGATCGCGCAGTCTGACTGAATTGGAGCGATTTTGGGTTTGAGTACTGAATACTAGCCCCTTGGTCAAAAAATACTCAGACCCCCCCCAAAAAATACTAGCAGGTGACCCCAAAAATAAAGTTTAACGAGTCTGAAACCCTGACGACACGGGGATTTTATTTTTTTGAGTACAATCTAACCAATCCAATCAATCTAACCTTGGGCAGTTGGGGAGGGCGGCGCGATCGCTATTGTTATAAGCATCATAGTAAGTCCGAACCCGATTCACCTCATCCCCCAAAGATTGTGCAAGAGTCTATATTGATCGAAAGAGAACAAAAGAGAAAGCGCCACTCGTCTCGCCCCCAAGTCAACTTACCGGGGTTAAGCTTTTGGCACGATCTCCAAATTATCTTCGATCGCGACCCGGCAGCCCATCATTGGCTTGAGGTGTTAATCTGCTATCCTGGCGTTCATGCCTTGGCGTTTCATCGGCTTGCCCATTGGCTGCATCAGCAAAACATTCCCTTAATTCCCCGGATCATCTCCCAAATTGGGCGTTTCCTCACAGGAATTGAGATTCATCCTGGTGCAACCATCGGCAAAGGAGTCTTTATCGATCATGGTATGGGAGTGGTGATTGGCGAAACCGCCATTGTGGGCGATTATTGCCTAATTTATCAAAACGCTACCCTCGGCGGTACGGGTAAACAAACCGGAAAACGCCATCCTACCCTCGGTCACCATGTTGTGGTTGGGGCGGGGGCCAAAGTTTTAGGTAATATCACCATTGGTCAGAATGTGCGCGTTGGTGCGGGTTCAATCGTACTGCGGGATGTTCCTAATGATTGTACCGTTGTGGGTGTTCCTGGGCGAATTGTGTCCCGTACAGGTCACGGTTGCCCCCTCGAACACCCCCTCGAACACGGTCAACTCCCCGATCCAGAAGCGCAAATGATCCGCACTTTACTCAATCGCATTGAAGCCCTCGAACAACAGCTTCAACCCCTTCGCCCTTTATCCTCCACTCAAAACCATGAGACATCCGAGACCAACTGAAGCTATTGTCGCTGCGGTGGCAAAAATCGATCGCTGCGATCGCTGGCAAGCTCATCAACGTTTACAACAGTTAAGTATTGCTTGTTGGTGTCCTGAAGATGGTCAGCTTTGGGTCGCTATTGAAAACTGCCGAGAAGCGATCTTACTGCGGAGTGCGATTCAATCTTTGACCACACCCCGTACAGAGTTGGTCGATTGGTTAGAACGCTGCTGGAACCCTGATTTAATCCCCAGTCATTCAGCCTAAGATGGGCGGGGAAACCCCGCCCCTACAAGCCTACTGCCCCAAAAAAAAGAGGAGTTTTCGCGATGCCACCCATATATATTAATGACACCACCCTCAGAGACGGCGAACAAGCCGCCGGGGTCGCGTTTACTGTCGCTGAAAAAGTGATGTTTGCAGCGATGCTGGATGCCATTGGTGTACAGGAGTTAGAAGTCGGTATTCCGGCGATGGGTAGCACTGAAGCCGAAGCCATTAGCCAGATGATGCGGTTGGGTTTAAAAACGCAACTGACCAGTTGGAATCGGGCAGTACAGTCTGATATTGATGCGTCTTTGGCTTGTGGTTTACAACGGGTGCATATTTCGGTTCCCGTATCGGAAATTCAGATTGCTGTGAAGTTTCAAGGGGATAGTCAGCAGGTGTTTGACCGTTTGCGTCAGACGGTGAGTTATGCTTGCGATCGCGGCTTGTATGTATCTGTTGGGGGCGAAGATTCCTCGCGGGCTGATGCTGGCTTTCTGGCAAAAGTGGCCGCAGCCGCGCAAGAATGGGGGGCTTCTCGGTTTCGCTTTTGCGATACGGTGGGCATTCTCGACCCTCTGATGACTTATGAAAAGGTGCAGCATTTGGTGAGTCAGTTGACAATCCCAGTCGAAATGCACACTCATAATGATTTGGGAATGGCAACGGCCAACGCGATCGCGGGGATTCGAGCCGGAGCCACTTCTGTTAATACTACCGTGAATGGCCTCGGGGAACGCGCCGGCAATGCGGCGTTAGAAGAAGTGGTGATGGCGCTCAAACGCATCTATGGCATTAGTACGGGGATCGATACCCGTCGGTTTCACGAAGTCTCAGAGTTTGTCGTAAAGGCTTCGGGCTTCGATCTTCCCCCCTGGAAGGCGATTGTCGGCAAAAATGCCTTTGCTCACGAATCAGGGATTCACGGCCACGGTGTATTGCAGAATCCCTCGGCTTATGAGCCTTTTTCCCCCGAAGAAGTGGGTCGCGAGCGCAGTTTAGTGCTTGGCAAACATTCGGGCAAGCATATCTTAACCAATATGCTGCAACAATACGGCATCAGCCTCAGTTTAGAAGAAACGCGATCGCTCCTCGATGCCGTCCGGGATTTATCGGTTCAACTCAAACGCAGTCTCACACCATCGGAATTGTTGAGTTTGATCTCGAATAAAAGCGCGATTTCTTAATTTCTGGCAATTTTGCCTTAATGCCCATCTTTTCCCGATTGTTCACTCACTACCCCCCAAAAATCATGAAAGTCATGTTGCACCAGAACGACCTAGGTCATTTATCGGTTTATGTTCCTAAAAAAGACCTAGAAGAAGAAGTCGTCGAACAATCGATGGCAGATGGGCAAAAAGTTTTGACCTTAGCCAATGGCTGGCAGTTGTCTTTCAGTAATTTAACGGACGACACAAAACTTCCGAAAACGTTAAATGCGAAACGACTGTAACACAAGTTTTGGTTAGTCTTTGGAGTCGTCTTGTTTCAACCCCAAGGGCTAATCGAATGACAGACGAACGAGCGCGGTTCGCCATCAAAAAGCGAAATTAGCGGACGTTCAACCCTTTATCCAACTTGTAGAGGCATTTGTCCTGTCGAGAAATGCCTCTATTATTTCACTCCACAGGAGAACGATTATGGCTACACTTACTGGTTTAACAAGAGGCGGTGCTGCTTGGGAACCCAAGTTTATTACCGCTATCGACAAGGATGTATGTCTAGGCTGCGGCAGATGCTACAAAGTCTGCGGTCGCGGTGTTCTAGGTCTGCAACCCATGAATGAGTTTGGCGAGTTTATTGACGAAGACGACGATGATGATATCGAGCGTCAAGTGATGACCGTTATCAATGCGGCTAAGTGCATTGGCTGTGAAGCTTGCGCTCGTATTTGTCCGAAGAAATGTCACACCCACGAACTCGCGACGGTTTAAGTTTTAGGGGGTAATCCTGCCCCCATTCTTGACTTCTGGTTTTCGCTCTCGTTGTTTGATGCACAGCAAGTTTAGCGGTTGTCGCGATCGCTGTATTTTTTCAGAATTGCAAAATGCCAATTTGGGTACTTTTAAACTCCCTAAACTTGCTTGTTTTATTCCGTTTAGCTTTCTTTTTTCTACTGAAACACGTTTCTAGTATTGCGAGATTTTCTCTATAAGCTTTTGAGGAGATTGTCCGAAGTAACGAAGTTTTCAAACTTGGCCTTACGAGTCGTCAAGCAGCTTGAAGATTGAAGACTTTAATTCAAATTTTGGCGGGATGCAAACTATCTAAAATTAGTCCTTCATTCCCACAAGTTCCATGAAAAATGTAAAACAAATTCAAGAAGAAGTTTTTACGGTTTTGGCTTTAGTCTTCGCTCTTGCTTTGACTTCGAGTTACATTAAACCCGAATTTTTCCGTAATGCCTTGTTTCCCGAAATTACTCCGACTTCTGAACTCAGCAACTAGCAAATTTTTGTTCACCCCAAACAATTATACAGGAAAAGCCCATGCCTGAGAACTCACGCCAAGAACAATATTTCCAACTGATCGATCGTTTACTGCGTTGTGAAAATGGTAGTGAACCCGAAGTTTTAAACGAAAGTGCCGACTTAATCGATGAAGAATTCGTCAGGTCTGTTTTAGAAGTTGCAACTTTTATGTCCCATGAAAATAACCAAGAAGGCGCAAGATTCTTATTCTTCATTGCGCGTCAGTTAGCGAAAGAGCTAGGGTTATATCCTGACGTTACGCCAGCTTCAAATTCTTAGCAGTGGGATTTATCTCTATTGGTTTTTGAGTAAAAACAATCAACTATTTTCTTTAAATTATCATGAAAAATTCAGTTTGTTCCCAGAGTTTCTTAGAAGTAGAAGGCAACTTTCTAGGATTTACCCCGCGACCGGGAAATGAATTTAAGTATATGCGGTTACAAACCACAGACCGCATTATTTCCATTAAAATCGCCAAAAAACTCCGCTTTCCTCTGAGTCAAAGTTTAATCGAGGGCGATCGCCTCCGAGTTGCTCTTAAAGCTAAAGGAAAACTCAAACTCAAAGCAGAGCGCGTTGAAAAAATCAACGAATGCGAACTTTCTTGTCCCCTTCCTTGTCAATCTCCTGCTCCTGCAAAAAACAGCAAAATCCTGGTTTGTCGTAAATCTAGTTGTTCTAAACGGGGTGGCAAAAAACTGCATTCTGCGCTCGAAGAAACCCTGCAATCCTTGGGGTTACACGACCAAGTAAGCATTCAGCTAACGGGTTGTCAGAAGCAATGTAAAAAGGCTCCAAGTTTAACTTTGATGCCCGGAAAAGTGAAACACGCTTATGTCGATCCTGACGACCTTTCCACCTTGATTCAAAGCCACTATCGGGATAACTAAAGTTCGATTTTGCGATCGCGTTGTTCCGAAAAATTTGCTTTGTTTCTTAGCATATTTAGCTCAAAAAAGCAAGATTTTTACGATCTAAATCTTCAAAACTGGAGGTCAAACCATGCCATTTGTTACCATTCAAATTGCTCAAGGTCACTCCGTTGCCCAAAAACGGGACTTAGCCAAAGCAGTTACCGATACCCTGGTGGCTCAACTGGGAACCAAGCCCGAATGGGTTACGATTCATATTGATGAATTTGACCGGGAAAACTGGGCTGTTGGGGGTGAGTTACACATCGACAAACCCAGTCGCAAACACCAAAAAGAATCCCTCAAATAAAGTATAACCCTAGAAGTTGTATTTGCTGATTATCAAAAAATCATGAAAGCGGATTGGTTAGTTCAGGAAAATGGCGTTTGTTCCCTTTGCGAGCGAGTTCGCGAGTGGGACTTAATCGCAGCAGAATATCGCATCTATCGCTTTTTAACCGAAGTAGAAGACGCGATGCGATGGGCGACAGATTCTAACATCGATCAAGTGCAATTACTTTCAATTTTACGTCCTTTGACGAGAAAATTAATTCTGAATTGTTATACAGTTCAAACCCGTTTACCTGAACCCAATCCTAAAACTGGCATTGCCATTGCTTCGTTATACGATGAGTTGGGATTGCCTGTCACGGTGCAAACCGAATCCCACTTGCCGAAAGCCACTTCACCGATTCACAATCATGGCACTTGGGGCATTATCGCAGTTTTAAGCGGTCAACAAAAAAACACATTTTGGCGACGCGATCCTGTTCCTGATTTTCCCGATCGCATCGAATATGTAGGCGAGAAAGTGATTAAGCCAGGGGAAATTATTAGTTTTACGACCGATGCGATTCACAGCATCGAAGCCCTCGGAGATGAACCCACCGTTACCTTAAATCTCTACGGCGAAACGGAAGGTTATAAGCGCTTTATGTTCGACCGCGATCGCGCCTCGGCAAAGCCTTTTTAATTGTCGCAAACATTATCTCAAAAAGAAAATGGTACAAGTTATTTTTTACGAAAAACCTGGCTGTATCAACAACGCCAAACAAAAAGCCTTACTCTGGAAAGCTGGCCATGAGGTCATTTCCCATAACCTTTTAAAAACTCCTTGGACGGGTCAAAAGTTGCGTCCTTTTTTTGGCGATCGCCCGGTCACGGAATGGTTTAATCAAACAGCCCCGGCGGTCAAATCAGGAGAGGTGATTCCCGAACAAACTTCCCCCGAAACCGCTTTAGCCCTAATGGTCGCTAATCCCCTCTTGATTCGTCGTCCCTTGCTGCAAGTGGGACATAATTATCAAGTGGGCTTTGATTATGCCACGATTGACGCTTGGATTAACCTTAAATCTGACAATCCCTTGGAAGATTTAGAAACCTGTCCTCGTTCTTGAAAACCCCGCTTTCTGGTGCAATATTCTCATTCAGTTCGGTTGGTATAGTAATAGTAATACCCAATAAAAACTAACAGCCCTTCTCCCTGCGGGAGAGGGGTTTGGGGTGAGGGCAATGGACAGTACAACACCTGTAGGGGAAGATTACTGTACGGAAATTAATTGTAATGACTATAGATGACGGAAATACCAATTCCTGTCACAATAAAAACAAGAACTGGTTTCATTTTTTATGGCAACTTGGCTTTGTGTAAAAAACTGTGGGGCGTGTTGTCACCTCGATCCCGCCGAACGTCCCGACCTCGAAAGTTATCTTACCCCCGCCGAACTCGAACATTACCTGAGTTTGGTGGGGGATGAGGGTTGGTGCATTCACTACGACCGCGATCGCCGCAACTGTCGTATTTATGAGGATCGTCCGACGTTTTGCCGCGTTAGTCCCGCTACTTTTGAGCGTATGTTTGGTGTTGATGAGACGGAGTTTAACGATTTCGCGATCGCTTGCTGCGAAGAACAAATTTCTTGGCTCTACGGGGAAGATAGCCCGGAAATGGAGCATTTTGAATCATCTGTGAACAATGAACAATGAGCAATTTACAATGAGCAATTTACAATTTACAACGACCGAACCAATAACCAACAACCAATAACTAATGAACAATGAGCAATTTACAATGAGCAATTTACAATTTACAACGACCGAACCAATAACCAACAACCAATAACTAATGCACATCGATTTGTTGGAAAGTCTGACCGAACAGAATCGAAACTGGTCAGAAACCGGGAAACATTTGCTCGAAACCGGGGAATATCACGAAGCCTTGGCTTATTATGACCGCGCGATCATCGCCGAACCGCAAGATCATCAAGCGTGGTATGAAAGAGGGGTGGTTTTAGAAACCTTGGGCTTGGCCAAAGAAGCGATCGCGTCTTATGAAAAAGCGACCCAAATCCAACCGCAATCTTATTGGCCTTGGTATGCTTGGGGCTATGTGGCGTTTAAGGAGTTGGGCGACAACGAGCAGGCTTTGCAGTGTTTTGAGCAGTCTTTGGCGTTGCGTCCTGATGATTATTGGAGTGCTTATCGTCGGGGGGAGGCGTTGCGTTGTTTGGGGCATTATGGGGCGGCGATCGCGAGTTATGATGCTTTGTTAGAAACGCGATCGCCAGATTACTGGTTGTGGTATCGGCGTGGTGATGCGTTGCGAGATTGGGGCAAATTCAAAGAGGCGTTATCGAGTTACAGTCACGCGATCGCCCTGAAGCCCCAGGATTTTTGGGCATGGTATCGCAAAGCCGACTTGCTGCAACGCCTCGGTCGCTGGCAAGCGGCGATCAAGAGCTATGAGCAGGCTTTGGCCGCAGATGATGAGGACGGCCTCGTTTGGTATGAATACGCTTGTTGCTGTGCGTTGTGCGGCGACTCAGACAAGGCGATTTTGGGGCTACGGGAAGCTTTATCTTTGCAATACCCCGGCGATCGCGAGGCAATTTTGAGCGATCGCCGTTTGGCTCGGTTGCAGGATCATCCCCAGTTTCAGTTAACGATGACCAATGACCAATGACCAATGACCAATGACCAATGACCAATGACCAATGACCAATGACCAATGACCAATGACCAATGACCAATAACCAATGACCAATAACCAATAACCAATAACAA
>Ga0207419_1000558_pt1 | contig 32169 bp, 23 predicted proteins | sample ElkSloMetagenome_4_FD_184723 | JGI IMG/M metagenome (GOLD analysis project Ga0207419, IMG submission 184723) | Hot spring microbial communities from Elkhorn Slough, Monterey Bay, USA - MD2A (version 2) | ecosystem: Environmental > Aquatic > Marine > Intertidal zone > Estuary: Microbial mat ... | reverse complement strand
ACGTGCTTTGCTCAAGCCCATAGTGTCTCCTAGAGGTAGAGGGTGTTAAATTTTTTAAGTCTCTACATTCAGCTTATATGGAAAACCCTAGATTTCAAACCGGGTAATTACTGAACTTTAATCATTTTTGAAGTGTTATCTAAGGTTCAGTCTCCGTGAAAACACTGAGAGTTTTTTGAACAAAACCTTGAACAGTACCGCTTTTAAGGAGATTGATTCATCACCCATTTGAACCACTGAGTCAATGACCTCAACATTCTCAACTTTTTCACATTTGGAGCGTTGATCGCCGCTAAATCGGTCACGGACTGCAACGCCGTATATTGTAGCCCTAAAAAGCTATCAACAGGTGCATAAGGCCCTCCTAATGTAATCGCTCCGGCGGCATACATTCGACCTTTTTGCGTGGGAGTAACGGGGGAAACTGTTGCTGTTTTTTGCGTTTTTAAAGCAACAATCACTGAACGCATTTCAATCAATTCAAAATCATTGGAAACCTGCAAACGACCGAGAGAATTTAAGGGTAAATTATAATGAGTCACTAAATCATTTAATAATGGATTAGTCTGAACATGAGCATCTAAACCCGTCGCATCAATAATAAAATCGGCTTCTAATTTAATTTGGGCTTCAAGTCCCTGTTCTCGAATGGTAGTTAATGTCCGTTCATCTGTTATCTTTTCCACCTGTTCAACGACACCAAAAACAACCCGATACCAGCCCTGATTGAGTCCTTGATTAATAATATCTTGCCAATCTTGACGACTGGCGGTAGTCGTTCCGCCCCAACTTTCTAGTAATTGAAATCGTCGTTCAGAATTCGCCATTTCTAGCTTTTCTCGCAGTTCTCCACCCCAACAAGCTTTCGGCCAATTAAAGGGTTGAAATTCAAAGTGATTTTTGACTTGACGTTGTGACTGTCCAAATTGACGTCCTATGGCTTTTGGCGATCGCATTAAGTGGAGAATTTGAATCTTAGAATTGTGTTTTCTAGCCTCATAAATTCGTTGAATAATTCTTGATGCTACAATTCCCCGTCCGCGTAAAACTACCGTTCCGCCTTGTTTTTCAAGTTGTTGATAAATGTGTTGATGATCTTCATAAGCATTCACAACTGTCTTAAAATCTCGTGTCATTTCACGATAAGTTTGTAAATCTGGGAGAAACTGAATCGCCGGATATCCAGTCGCTAAATGAACATATCGTGCTAGAATAAAAGCCCGTTCTCGTTTATTTGCCCGTGAACGAGAAATCGCGATCGCATAACGCCCATCATTAGTTTTCCGAATACCTAAAACTCGTCCATACCGATAAATTTGTTCCCAATTAATCCGTTGGGCTTCTCGATCAATTGAATCAAAAACATTTTGCGATCGCGGAGTATAGGTTTCAGCTAAAACGGGTTCAGCAAAGACACACCACAGCAATTTTAAAGCCATTAATAACCGTCCGCGAGTCATTTCGTGATCAGCTTCTCGCAACGCATAACTCGGCCAACCCCAAATATTATCAGGACAAGAATCAGAATTGGATCGCAAACGTTCGTGAGGAGGAATTTGAGAATTTAGACACAACCGTTGATAACGGGCGTAGGGTTTTTCTTCCATTCCTACCGCCATGATTTGACTGACTTTGACTCCAGAAATCCTCAAAAAATTAACCCAAATAAAACTTCCCAACCCTCCTCCAATTGTGAGATAATCAATCTCCTCAACGGGTAATCCTGTGGTTTGTAGAGTAGAAGGAGAGACTAAAGCCGCGTGTAAAAACTCTGTCGGGGGGAAACTATTATTAGCCGGAGTGATCGGTTTAGGCGTAGCGGTTAATGGATCGGGTTGATTGGTTTGGGGGTTAAAAAAGATTTGCGATTTTCCAGGTAAAGTATTAGAATTGAGAGAACTGGTAACAAAAGAAACCAGAATGTGATAACTATCAATTTGTAGAGTATCACCATCATTTAAAACCGTTCGGGCTTGATTCACTCCATTGATAAAAGTCCCGTTACGACTGCCAATATCAGTCAGGATGAGATTTCTATTTTCCCAAGTTATTAAAGTATGAAAGCGAGAAACCCGATCTCCTTTCAACACAATACGCGACACCCGATTTCCATCAATTGTACCTGGCATCCGGTCAAAGACTCGTCCAATTGCAATCGGAGGACTTAATACAGGGGTTCGCCAGTCGTTTGTTGTCGGATCTCGCCAACTCAGTCGAATTTGCATGAGAAAGAGGGAATTGGGAATTTAAACTTTAGATTTTAGAATACTCATATTTTCCCTCACTCTCTCCATTTCCTCATCAATTTTATTCAGGAGACATCACAACACTCATCGCTGCGGCGAGAGAAGTTCCACACCAACGACATCCTAAATCAATCTGTTCATAGGGTGTCTGGCGATCGCACTTGGGACATTGTAAACCGTATTGGGGAGTTGAAGCTGGGGGTTTTTGTAAGTTAACAGACTCATTGGGAGGAAGCAAAATCGTGACTGGAATTTTCTCTATTCTGGTCAAAATAGAAACCACTTCGAGTTCAACTTGTCCTAAGCAGAGATGACTACCGGGGTTGAGGGTTGCGTCTTGAGAAGACAAAAGTTGACCATCTATCCGAGGTGGGTTTGTGTCTCGTAAACTACGGACTCGAAATTGATCGGATGTAGTATCAAAAAAGATTTCGACGTGTAACCCAGAAACAGTGGGATGAGATAAGACGACATCACACCGATGGGGATCTCGTCCAATGCGAATTGTACCGGGATGTTTACTGGGTTGTTGCTGTTGTAAAGTTTGGATATGAAGTTGGTTGGCTTCTATCCATTTTAAGGTTAGTTCGTTCACCGGACTGTCTAAGTTTAATAAAATTGAGTCAATTAAAAAGGCTTAATACTATAGGTCAAATACCCCTCGTTAAAAACGAGAGTGAGACACTATATTTGCTCTTAGTTGATTCTTTTTCAATTCTACCCGCACTATTCGTTAACTGCCAATAGTCAAATGAACGGTAGGGTATAATGTTTTGATAAAATAGAAACTCAGATTAGTCTACTCAAGTTTTAATGAAGAAATTATTGGTCACAGGCGCAAGTGGTTTTCTCGGTTGGAATATTTGCCAAATTGCAGCGTCTCAATGGGAAGTTTACGGCACTTACCGTTCAAAGGCGGTGAAAATTCCGGGTGTTAACATGATTCAACACGACTTCACTGATTTTCAAGGGTTAAAAGCTTTAATTGAGGACATCCAACCGACTGCTATTATTCACGCCGCCGCCCAATCTAAACCCAATTATTGCCAACTTCATCCCGATAAAACTTATCCGATTAATGTAACAGCATCTATCAATTTAGCGGGATTATGTGCTGATTATTCTATTGCTTGTGCTTTCACGTCAACGGACTTAGTTTTTAATGGTTTAAATCCGCCTTATAAAGAGACTGATCCGGTTTCTCCGGTGAGTATTTATGGAGAACAAAAAGTCGCTGCTGAACAAGGGATGTTAGAGCGAAATCCTCAAGTTGCTGTTTGTCGAATGCCGTTAATGTTTGGGAAAGCTTCACCTCATGCGGGCAGTTTTATTCAAGGATTTGTGCAAGCGTTAAAAGCCGGAAAAGAACTTCAACTGTTTACGGATGAATATCGCACTTCTGTCAGTGGAACCACTGCGGCAGAAGGATTATTATTAGCCCTAGAAAAAGCCAAAGGAATTTTACATTTAGGCGGAAAAGAGCGAATGTCTCGTTATGATTTTTGCCGACTGATGGCGGAAGTTTTTGAACTCCCGGTGGAGAAGATTAAACCCTGTTTACAACAAGATGTACAAATGCCTGCTTCTCGTCCGCCTGATGTTTCTCTAGAGAGTTCTAAAGCGTTTGAGTTAGGTTATCAACCCCTCTCTATTCGGGAAGAACTAGAAAGATTACGAGGACAAGTTTAACGTTCATTTAAACGGGATACATATTCTTTCAATTCAGACGTTCGTTGATCGGTAACTCGCGTTAAACAGTTTGTTAATAAAAGTCCTTCTAAACTTCCTCCTAATGCTTCGCTGGCTTCATAGTTACAACTTTTGTCTCGAAACTGAATCCAAGACCGTTGAGCGGAAATTAGGCGTTGTTTGCGTTGATTATCATCGAGCTTCGCCATCAATGTTTGATAAGTTTGATTGAGTTGTCGATCAATCTTTGAATATTTATCTTGAGCGCATTTTTTCATCTCAATCATTGAACCATCTTCCCGACACTCAATCGTTTGAGAGATTTGAGTCACGGGAGCCGCTAAACTGTTGAAAGTCAAGCTAGAAGTTCCTAAAACTGCAAGAATTAAACCAAGAGAGATGACCGTTAATTTGTTGAGCATTTTTTTAAGGTTAAAGCTATTGATTACAATAATTATCATGGGAATTATCTATCTATCAACTATTCAGTTTTATCACTCAAATCAGGAAAACTAAGATTAATTTTTTTTTAGCTATAGCTATTTTTACTATTTTTAAATATACATCAAAACCCAGCTTCTAGGAGAAACCGGGTTTGTATTTCTGAGTTTTAGTCTGTTGTCCTCAATCGAGAACATTATGCGAGAACATCTATCCAGAAACAACATTTGAAGCGATCGCATCAGGAAGTTCTTTTTCCACTTGACGCAAACGAGGTGTGCGATAGGCCGTAATAGAAGCCCCAATATTGAGCATACCTAATAAAATTAACAACAGGGCAATTCCGCGTCCTGGCCCAACACCAATCAGTTTACCTAAACTATCAGCAAGCAAACCATTTTCAGCCATCATCGGTTCAAATAAACGATCAACCAACGGCCCAATTGTGAGTTGAGTTGAAATCATTGCAGAACGTTCAATTAAACTTTGGAGGGCAAAAATCCGTCCTTGTAAATTAATGGGAATTTTACATTGCCAAATCGTTTGATTAGAACTGATAATGATCGGTTGAGCAAATAAGTATCCAAAACCGCCAATAGCAGCCACGAAAATAGATGCTTTGAAACCACCTAAACACAGACACAAACCCTGCAAACCAACAAAGAATAAAATTCCGTAAACACGCCGTCCAAGTCGTCCTCCCCAAGCGCTGACAGCGATGCTTCCAAACAACATCCCGCAGCCACTAATGGACAAGACAATTCCCAACTCTGAACTCGTACCGAAACTTAAAACCAATGGCCAGAAAACCACCTGAACCACGCCTTCGGTTAAATAAATCACACCTGTAAATAGGATTAACCGCAATAAACCTGCGCGTTCAGCGACGTAGTTCCAACCGGAAATCGCCTCATTCCAAACTTGCGCTAAAGAAGCGGTTTTTTGAGCAACGGTTTGAGTTGTAGTCGTCTTGAGTACGGGGAAATGTATGGCGAGTAGGGTAATAATTCCCGCGCTGTAGGTACAGAAGTCGAGCAACAGAACACCCCGAATGCCGATGCTTTGTACCATAAATCCGGCAATCGTGGGGCCAAGAATTCGGGCTACCGCTCGGGAGATTTGTACCATTCCATTGGCTCGACTCAAATGTTGTTTGGGAACAATTTGAGCAATCGCTGCGATGTAAGCAGGCCATTGGAATCCGGTACACAAGGAACTCAACGAAACTGCGATGTAGACGTGCCAGACCTCCAGTTGATTTGAGGTGGCTAGAAGCATCATAATGATCGCCATGATACTTTTCGTAACATCGCCGAAGATCATGACCCACTTTCGGTTCCAGCGATCTACCAAGAGGCCAGCAAACGCTGAAACCATCAAGTTTGGTAGGTGCATGAACACAACAGTCATGGCAAATTGGGTGATGGAGCCTGTTTGTTGGTAGACCCACACACCAAGGGCAAAATCTGTAATATAGGTTCCCAAGACGGAAACAACTTGCCCTAACCAAATAATAAAAAATGTCTGCATACGCTGCGATCGGTTGTGTCTGTTACAGATGAACTTAAGAGAAATCGACCCGCTATTTTACAAGGGCTATCAATGTTTATTTATTTTGCCATTGATAGTTGTCTACAGTGAAAAAACAACTTATTATCTTTTGATTGTTGTGTTGTCGTTTCTGCTAAACGGGGAAGGTTTCCGGAAAATTCTTTTTACAGTTTGAGGGGTTACAGTTTTAGGGTGCAGATGCTGAAACTGTCACATACTCTGCACTTGTTCGATCAACTTTGGGTTAAATCACAATCGATAACCCCTTGTCTGTGTCCGAGTTCTTGAGTCTTAATTCATGTTTCACCTCCGGAGTAAAAGTATCAATGCTAACTAAACTCAAGTTTGATTAATTTTCAGAGAAGATGTATTCGGGTGAATCTGCTTTTTATTCGTGATTTCAGCTTCCCAAATCTTGACTAAATTCTTCACGGTTTGATCCCAACTGTAGTCTGCAACACAGCACAAACCTTTGAAACCCATCTGTTTTCTTAAATCCGAATTTTCAATTAACTGCTTTAATTTTTCGGCAAAATCCTCACAATCTTGAGGCATATATAAGAACCCATTTTCACCAGTTTGGATATTTTCAACTACACCCCCCGCCCGAGGGGCAATTGCGGGAATCCCGGTTGCAAAGGCTTCTAAGATAGTTAACCCTCTTGTTTCTTTTTCCGAGGCGGTGACATGGACATCACTATTGGCCAGTATTGCCGGAACCTCAGCAGGGGGAACCCGACCAAACAAGTGTACACTGCCGATTAAAGGACTTAAATGCTGTTCAATTTGCGATCGCATCGGCCCATCTCCGGCAATCAAAACGGCAAATTGATCCGGATCTAACATTTTAACTAATCGTTCAAAAGTTCTGAGCGTAAACATCCATCCTTTATCGGGAGTTAGACGCCCTAAGAAAATCAGTTTAACCTTGCGATCAACATCTGGGAGTCCATAACGCTGTTCAAAAAAACCCTCTTGACGCAAATTCGGGTTAAATTGACCCGCATCAAATCCTAATAAATTGGCATATTGCAGATTTTTTATCCCCATTTTCTCTAACTTTTCAACCGTAATTCGGCTGGAAACCAAAGTCCGATCATAAGCATTATAAATTAAAGCAAATATTTTTCCGACTATTCCTTGAATCATCGGAATCATCAAAGACGGTACGGGTAAAAAATCTTCGGCATATTCAATAAAATTAGTTCTAAAAAAACTCACGCAAGGAATCCCGAATTTCTGGGCATAGTTCAGTCCAGCGAGACGAAAAAAGCCAAAAAACAAACGTTCGGGTTCATCAACATGAATCACATCGGGTTGAAAGTTTTCTAATTCTCGCACAACAGTAGGATAAGATTTCCAACTCACATTGCGTTCAAAATCAACCCCAAACATCGGCGTACTTTCTAGCCCCACCACTCGTACACCCGGAAGAATATCACCGACATAATCCTTCCAATTTGGATACAGATCAGCCAGAGGACTATAATCGGGATAACAAACTAAAACTTCATGTCCCCATTGACTCAGCTTTTGAACTCGATACAGTCCACTCACACTAACCCCATCTAAAACGGGCGGGAAACCCGAGGTAAGAATTGCGATTTTCATTGATTCATTTAGATTTTTTTGGCATCCTAGATCGGTCTTATTCTAATGTGATATATAACAGAGACGAGTTCACTTATGCAGCGATCGCCTGCAAAATCTCTCCAGAGAAAGACTCAATCTCCACGTTCAGACCTTTTGGGTGCTGATTTATTCCGCCTTAATGGGGAACTAATCCGGATAACAAACCCTCAGTTCAGCTTAAATGGGTTGAATCTCAGCCAGAAACCCAAGTAAACTCTACACCAACCCTCTGTGACTCGCTCAAAAATTTGGAAATTTATCGGGAATGTGCGTTAATCAGACAGAAAACTTATAATCAAAGTTCAGTTTAACGGTTCAGGATAAACGGACTTGAGCAGAAAATCTAGGACGGATGGTCTACCCCAGTTGATGAATTACGATTTAACACTCGTTAGCCTGCTGCGTGACCGGGCGCAAAACTTACCCAACCAAACGGCTTATACCTTCTTGCCAGATGGTGAAACGGAGTCTGGAAGCCTCACCTATCAACAACTCGATCAACAAGCACGCGCGATCGCATCCTACCTTCAGTCTATCGGAAAACCCGGATCACGAGCGCTGGTTATTTATCCTTATACTGCTGGACTTGAATTTATTGGGGCGTTTTTTGGTTGTCTCTATGCGGGGTTTGTCGCGGTAACGAATAACCCTCCTCATTCAGCCAAAGATCTCGTCAAAATCTTTGATCGTCTCCAGTCTTCCGAGTCCATTGTCGTTTTAACGACTCAAGGACTATTATCCCACCTCAAACAACAAAGCCGTCAATACCCAGAATTTGAACCCCTTTTTGATCAGTTTCCCTGCATCACCACTGATACTTTACCCCCGTCAACCGCTTCTGACTGGGTTGAACCCCAACTGACTCCCGATGACTTGGCTTTTCTGCAATACACTTCCGGTTCTACGGGAACTCCAAAAGGCGTGATGGTGACGCATCGCCACGTTATGCACAATTCTGCTTTAATTTATCAAGGGTTTGAACATTCTCCCCAAAGTCGCGGGGTGATGTGGTTGCCGTTATTCCATGATATGGGATTAATTGGTGGTGTTATTCAGCCGCTTTATGGGGGATTTCCGGTAACATTAATGTCGCCTGTTTCCTTGATTCAAAAGCCAATTAATTGGTTAAATGCAATCTCTCGTTATCAAGCAACAACCAGTGGGGGGCCAAATTTTGCCTATGATTTATTGTGCCGTAAAATTCAACCTGAACAGTTAGAAACTCTTGATTTAAGTCACTGGGAAGTCGCCTTTTCTGGGGCTGAACCTGTTCGCGCCCACACGATAGAACAATTCTCTAAAATTTTCGCACCCTGCGGTTTTCGCCCGGAAGCGTTTTATCCTTGTTATGGGATGGCAGAAACGACGTTATTTATTACCGGAGGACGCCGAAGTGAACCGCCGATTATTAAGTATGTTGATGGCAAAGAATTAGAAGAAAATCGCGTGATTGAAGTTTCTCCCGAACAGGCTAATTCACGGGCGATTGTTGGCTGTGGTCAACCTAATTTGGGTGATCAAGTGATGATTGTCAATCCTCAAACATTGACGGTTTGTAAGGATAGCGAAGTCGGTGAAATTTGGGTCAAGGGTACTGGAATTGGTTTAGGATATTGGCATCAACCGGAAGAAACAGAACAGATGTTTCGGGGTTTTGTCGGTGAGAAAGGGCCGTTTCTCCGCACGGGAGATTTGGGATTTCTCCAGAACGGGGAACTTTTTATTACAGGTCGCATCAAAGAAATGATGATTCTTTGGGGTCGAAATCGTTATCCGCAAGATCTTGAACAAACGGCTGAAAATAGTCATCCGGCTTTAAGAAAAGGTTGTGGGGCGGCGTTTTCAATAGAGGTGAATGATGAAGAATGTTTGGTGATTGCTTATGAGGTAGAACGACGTTATTTGAGGTCGTTGAATGTTGAAGAAATTGTTACAGCAATTCGGACAGCGATCGCAGAACAGCATACTGTAGAAGTTTATGGGATTGTGTTATTGAAAACGGCAAGTCTTCCGAAGACAACCAGTGGTAAAATTCAACGTCGAATCTGTCGTCAGCAATTTTTAAACGGAGAGTTAACGATTGTGGGTGAATGGATGCAAAATACTCAACAAAGTAGTCTGCAAGATTTGGCAAATCGGATTTAATATTAGGGTGCAATATTGGGTTTTTCTTAAAAATTTAGACTGTGTTTAGAACATGAGTCTAGGTTTTGAAACTTATGGATTTTTTTCATAAAAAAGTAGTTAATAATATTATTTTTTTATGACAAACTTTACCCCAAAAACCGAATTAAATGCTATGCTAAATTACTAACAATAATGAGGATTTTGCTGAGAATGAACTCAAGTACAAACGAAATGATTCAAGAGTCAGAAAAAGAAACATTTTGGCAGAAACAAAGAAAAAAACTTATGGAGTTTTTAATCCTTAAAGTTGGAGCAAATCTGCTTTGGAGTATTGAAAAACTCATTCCTAAATATTCTTTAATTGGGAGTAATCCTTTTTTTGAGCGAGAACAGTTTGACTGGGTTCCAGAGTTAGAAGAAAATTGGGAAGTCATTCGGGACGAGATGTATGAAGTTTTGAAACATCGACATGAATTACCCTGTTTTCACGAAATTTTGCCCTATCAAAATGACCAAATTAGTGCCGATAATGATTGGAGAACCTATTTTCTGTATGGCTACGGGAATAAAATAGAAAAAAACTGTGAACGTTGTCCTGAAACTATCGCTGCGTTAGAAAAAATTCCCGGTGTAAAAACGGCATTCTTTTCGATCTTTTTACCAGGAAAACATCTTCCCGATCACCGGGGGCCATACAAAGGTTTGGCTAGGTGTTTATTGGGGTTAAAAGTTCCCGAACCTAAAGAACTGTGTCGCATCCGAGTTGCTGATCAAGTGCGTCACTGGGAAAACGGAAAATGTATGTTATTTGATGATTCTTTTCGCCACGAAGCTTGGAATGAAACGGATGAAACTCGTGTCGTATTGTTTATTGATTTTGTTAGACCTTTGCGTTTTCCTCTAAATATTGTCAATAAACTTTTAATTGAAGCGATTGCAATTTCTCCGCTGATTGCAGATGCTAAAGTCAATCAAAAATATTGGGATAAACGTTTAGAAGAAGTATTTAACCAAAAAGCCAATGAAGAACAAGAACAGAACGTCTTATCCTCAAAATAGACTCAGTTTGGCTTAGATCATATTAGTTAATTATACCTAAACCTGGTTTCTTAAAGAGACTAGGTTTTTTTGTCGATATCTCTAATTTAGGAGTCTATCTCATAATTGTAATGAGTTTAACTAAAAGCTGAGGAGGTTAAAGCGTGTCTTAAAACCCTGACTTTCCCGGATTAATAAAGCCTGATGTAAAGATTATTCATTTATTGTATAAAAATTTTATTACAATTAACTTATACAAATTTAAAACCTATGATAAAATACTTCTTGTGTGGTGGTCACGACTTAATTTATAAAACCTTAATTTAGTTGGAGTGAGGAGACGTAAGGTTAATGAATAAAATTTCGTTATCTCTCTTGCAAGAGAGACTTAGATGGTTAATTGTGCATGGTATTGGCGCGAATCTACTTTGGAACTTTGAGAAGATTATTACGCGATCTTCTATAATTGGTGATCAACCCTTCTTTGAACGGGAACAGTTTAAATGGGTGCCAAAATTAGAAGCGAATTGGACAGTGATTCGCCAAGAACTCGATGAAATCTTAAAATATCGAGATCACCTTCCCAATTTCCAAGATATTTCACCCGATCAAATGTATCGAACCAGTACAGATGATATGTGGAAAACATATTTTCTGTTTGGTTACGGGAAGAAAGCCGAAAAGAATTGTAAACTCTGCCCAGAAACAGCACGAATATTAGAACAAATTCCGGGTTTAAAAACTGCTTTTTTCTCGATTTTACTTCCGGGTAAACATATTCCCGAACATCGTGGCACTTACAAAGGGTTTATTCGTTGTTTATTAGGCTTAAAAATTCCGGAACCGCGAGAAAAGTGTCGTCTTCGGGTTGCCAATGAAGTGCGTCACTGGGAAGAAGGAAAGTGCATGATTTTTGATGATGCTTTTCCCCATGAAGCCTGGAATGAAACGGATGGAATACGAGTTGTTTTATTTATTGACTTCGTTAGACCTTTACGTTTCCCGATGAATCTTGTTAATCAGTTAGTGATTAATATTATTGCCATGACTCCTTTTGTTCAAGATGCAAACCGCAATCAAAGATATTGGGATGAACGCCTAGAAAAAGCGATGTCTCAAAAAGTCAAACACAAACAAACTGAAAAAGTTTTAACCTCGAAATAGATTCTAAGCTATTTCATTGTCCGAATAATTGATCAGGAGATTGGGGAAAGGATTTTTTTGATAACAAACGACTTTTTATCAATAGCAACTCTCCCCATCTTAACCCCCGGCTGAAATTTGAGTTCGATTTTGAAAGCACTTAGGAGAAAGTGAAGGTTACAAGTTAAGATTTAACCGCTAAATTATTTTGATCGGCAGTGTCAGACGAATAAAACTGGCTGACCCAACGTAAACTCGGTTTAATCGGCCCATCTTCTTCAAACAAAATTGGATGAGTTGGGGAAATTCGGTGTTCTAATATATCAATATCTTGCTTAAAGGTTACTTCTACATCCTGTTTCACAAAAGCGGCGAGGAGTAAGTTGAGAGGTGGGGGAAGCACTTTTTTAACACAAGAAAAAATCTGAACATCTAAATAGTCTTCATCAATCGGAGTCCCCGTAAAAATAGTAAATAATCCAAACTGAATTAACCCTTTTGTCCAATAGTAACTCACATCATATCCCGGCCCGTAATAGGTTGTTTTCACCGAACCATCCGCTTCTCCGACTAACTTTCCAACGAGCATCGCCGAGAGATTATATTTTTGAGTAATTCGATGGGTTAAAGTCGGGCCATCAATTTCAATTCCATCACTAATGGCATCATCAAACGTTTGACGGTGTAAACTGTAGAGATGGGAAACATCAACACTATTTTCTAAATATTGAACGAGGTTCGTTTTAACTTTCCAACGTTGCACCGAACGCAGAGGAGTCCACTCTGAAGAATAGCATTCAGGAACTTGAGGAATTTCCCAGTCGGGTTCTTGAGCTTGATGGTGATAATACATAAAAATCAAGCCATTCAATTCTCGTACCGGCCAGCTTTTAATTTGAGTTTGAGGCGATTTATCCGTATAGGGAATTTTGACACAATCCCCCTGACAATTCCATTGCCAACCATGAAACGGACAGCGAATTGTCTCTCCTTCCACCGTCCCTCCGTACCCCAGATGAGCGCCTAAATGGGGACAATGGGCGTCAAGTAAATGAGGCGTTCCGTCTTCAGCCCGAAACAGGACAAAATCTTGACCAAAGTAGCGTAAGGGTAATACACCTTTAGCTGGAAGTTCATCGCTTGTGGCAATCCGAAACCAGCTATTGGGGAAAGGAGAGAGTAAATGGCTTGAGTTCATGGGAGTTATCGCGGTTTAGCCCGACAGGAACAGGAAAGACTAGATCAAAAAGCTGTAATAGGGAGGAATAGGCGATCAGAACACAGTCGTTAAGTTACAGCATTGTAAATGTTTCCATCAGTTTCGACAACATTTCCGCATAGAATAGATGATGGCTTTGGAGCCGCGCCAATTGACAGCGCGAAAGAACTGTCCAGAAAATACTGACGACGGTCGAGAAACTCTGTATCCTGGTTAAGTGAAAAAATTACGGCTTCTGAATGAATAGTTCAGATCATCCTGAAATCAACACTCTCGTTGACCTTCTACGCGCCCGAGCAACCCACGAGTCTGAGCAAGTCGGCTACAGATTTTTGTTAGACGGTGAAACTCAGGAAGTGAGTTTAACGTATCAAGCTTTAGATCAACAGTCTAGGGCGATCGCCGCTCATTTACAATCGATCTGTCAGCCCGGAGAACGGGCATTACTGCTGTATCAACCCGGTTTAGACTACATTAGTGCTTTTTTTGGCTGTTTGTATGCTGGAGTGGTAGCAGTTCCAGCCTATCCGCCTCGACCCAACCGTTCACTAGAGCGTATTGAAGCGATATTAGCCGATTCTAAAGCAACAGTTGCCCTCACGAGTCAGTCTATTTTATCTCTGATTAACCGACAACTCGAACAAGTTCAGTCGCTTCAAACTTTGCATTGGGTGGCGACCGATACCCTCGAAACGTTCGCTGACCACTGGCAAGAACCCGTTTTAACCTCGGATAGCCTTGCCTTTTTGCAATATACCTCCGGTTCGACTGCAACACCCAAAGGGGTAATGATCGCTCATGGTAATTTATTACAAAATTTAGCAGCAATTCATCGCTGTTTTGGTCATTCTCCCCAAAGTCAAGGGGTGATTTGGTTGCCTCCCTATCACGATATGGGTTTAATTGGGGGCGTATTGCAACCCCTATATGGAGGGTTTGGTGTGGTGTTGATGTCACCGTTGATGTTTTTACAACGTCCCTTGCGTTGGTTAGAAGCCATTTCTCGTGATCAGGCGACGACTAGCGGTGGCCCAAATTTTGCCTACGATTTGTGTGTGCGAAAGATTGCTCCGGCGCAGCGAGAAGGTTTAGATTTAAGCAGTTGGGAATTAGCGTTTAATGGGGCAGAACCCATTTACGACGAAGTGATTGAACGCTTTACCGAAGCATTTGCCCCCTATGGGTTTCGGCGAGAGGCGTTTTACCCCTGTTATGGTCTTGCCGAAGCGACTTTAATAGTCAGTGGCGGGGAAAAGAACGCTCAACCTGTTTTAGCCACTGTACAAGCCACAGCCTTAGCACAAAATCAGGTCGTCTATGATCAAGTCACTCCCGAAAATCGTCGCACGGTAGTCGGATGTGGTCAAAGCCTGGCCGATCACAAAATTGTGATTGTTGACCCTCAGACCTTAAAACTTTGTAAGGATCATCAAGTCGGAGAAATTTGGGTTTGTGGGCCAAGTATTGCCCAAGGATATTGGGGAAAAACAGAAGAATCAAAACAAAACTTTCAGGCGACACTTGCCGAGTCCTCATCTGGGCCTTTTTTACGAACGGGAGATTTAGGGTTTTTAGCAAACAGTGAATTATTTGTCACTGGGCGACTAAAAGATGTGATTATCATTAATGGTCGCAATTATTACCCGCAAGATCTCGAACGTAGTGTGGAACAAAGTCATTCTCTAGTACGACCCAATTGTTCAGCGAGCTTTTCAGTTGAGGTAGACGGAGAAGAACGCCTGGTGATTGTGGCAGAGGTTGAACGTCACTATCGGGAAAACCGTTGGGCAGACACTCCCTCAGAGAATGGGGCAACACAGTCATCAAAAGTGAAAGCGGTGATCCAGTCAATCCGCCGAGCGGTGTCACAACACCATGATTTACAAGTGTATGCGATCGCATTGCTTAAACCGGGCGGAATTCCGAAAACATCGAGTGGTAAAATTCAACGCCATGTCTGTCGAGCGAGTTTTCTCGCCCAAACGCTCAACACCATTGAAGAATAAGGGGTTAGTCCGTCTTTGTTGATCGCTATTTTTGACCATTGGGGAAATTTTATCCGGAAGATGATGCCAATTGAGCGGAAAAATAGGCTATCTCAATTTTGCTTTTTGGCGAAATCTGGAGATTTTATCGTAAATCCTTCTACTTTTATGGCTGTCATGGCAAAATAACCATCATGTCTTGCCCAAATCGAAAATTAGAATTCAGCACGGATAAACACAGGGGACACACAGGGCGAGAAATTTCCCAGGGCTACCCCGTAAACTGGAGTGATGCTAAATTTTTAGCGTGATGGAGGAGTGAATCATGCAACTGTTAAACGAGTCATTGAATGGAAAAACGGCTCCAGAGCCAATGGGGATAACGCTCAATCCGCAATCTCCTGTGGACTCCCCTGTATTATCTCAGGATGCTCAGGCAATTCAAGTATGGTTGATCGCTCAATTGGCAGAACGACTGGGACTTGAACCGGATGAGATTGATCTCGACGAGGATTTTGCTAACTATGGTTTAAACTCGATTGAGGCTGTTAACCTGTCTGGGGATTTGGAAAATATACTGGGGCGAAGGTTGCCCCCCACAATTCTTTGGGATTATCCAAATGTGGCAACATTATCGGAATATTTGGCAGAGGACACTTCACGCGATGCCAGCATTAACCCTTCTAGAGACAACATTCCTCCTGAAAAGGCAAAGGAACTCCTAGAACGACTGGATCAAATGTCCGATGAAGAGGTCGATGATCTCTTAAACTCGATGTTGTCAGAAGAGGAAAGTCATTAATGACCCACACATCAGAACGAATTGCCCATCTTACATCGACTGAAAAGCGATCGCTGTTGGCTGAGTTATTGCGTCAGAAGGCGAAATTAGCAACCCCTTCTGAAATTCCTCTAGAATACTACTGTTTTGAACATTATCCGGAGTATCGCAAGCTCAAGCAGCAACAACAGGAAATTGCCGCCCTGGGGATTAATAACCCGTTCTTCACGCCTCAAGAAGCGTTGAATAGCAATACGACGATTGTGGCAGGACGAGAACTGATTAATTATGCCACCTACAATTACGTCGGAATGTCGGGTGATCCGGTTGTTTCTCAAGCCGCTAAAGATGCCATTGATCATTATGGAACTTCGGTGTCTGCCAGTCGGTTGGTTTCGGGAGAAAAGCCTCTCCACCGAGAGCTAGAACGGGCAATTGCCGATTTTATTGGGACGGAAGATAGTGTTGTTTTTGTGGGGGGTCATGCCACTAATGTGACAACGGTGGGTCATTTGTTTGGACAAAATGATCTGATTGTTCATGATTGTCTCAGTCACAATAGTCTTCTGCAAGGATGTTTGCTCTCGGGTGCGACGGCTGTTGCTTTTCCCCATAATGATTGGGAAGCGGCCCGTCGAGTTCTCCAGGAACGCCGCCACCGTTATAAACGGGTTTTGATTATCGTTGAGGGCGTTTACAGCACTGATGGTGATATTCCGAACTTGCCTGAATTTATTGAGATTAAAAAGCGTCATAAAGCTTTTTTGATGGTGGATGAGGCGCACTCGATTGGTGTCTTAGGCGCGGCTGGTCGGGGAATTAGCGAATACTTCGGTATTGATGCGCGAGATGTTGATTTGTGGATGGGAACTCTCAGTAAGTCTTTTGCCAGTTGTGGGGGCTACATTGCAGGCGGGCAGGCTGTGGTTGAATATCTCAAGTATACGGCTCCCGGTTTTGTCTTTAGCGTGGGGATTTCTCCGCCTAATGCAGCTTCGGTATTAGCTGCAATTGAGGTGTTGAAGGCTGAACCCCAACGAGTGACTCGACTGCAAGCACGCTCTCGGTTGTTCTTAGAGTTGGCTAAACAAAAAGGTCTGAACACGGGAACCAGCAAGGATTCTCCTGTGATTCCGATTATTGTGGGTGACTCTCTTAAGTCGGTACAATTGTCCCAAAATTTATTTAAACGAGGGATTAATGTACCCTTTATGATTTATCCCTCTGTTCCCCATAACGGCGCTCGTCTTCGCTTTTTTATTACTTGCAATCACACCGAAGATCAAATTCGCTCAACGGTTGATATTCTCGCAGAAGAAGTGGAGAAAATGCACGAGCATTGAATGTAAAAATAGAGGTTAGTCATTCATTATGAAAAGCTAACCTCTTGGGAATGAATCGCTCAATTCCTGTTATCATTTAAAAGCAGAGTTTTGTCATTCATTTCGGGAAGAATGTCAAAATTTTAATTCCGCTAAATTGTTTCTCATGCTCTAATAATTCTTCAGGTAAGTAGAAGAACGGCTGAGTGGAAATAATAATAAGCTTGAATTTGACTGGAGTTAAAGTTTTGAGTTTCTCAAACTTGAACAACATACAATTTGTTCTACCAAATCTCTGCACAAATTCCCGAGAACATGAATCTCATCATACCTGCTATTGTGCATTTTAGAGAGTTTGGGCGTTAACTGTTCATTACAACACGAAGTAGATTAATTATGAGAGCTTTACTTTTATATCCCCTTTTTCCACCCAGCTTTTGGTCATTTGAAAAACTACTAGCTTTGGTTGAACGCAAAGCATTATTGCCTCCTTTGGGCTTGATTACAGTTGCCGCAATATTACCTCAAGAGTGGGAATATAAACTTGTTGACCGTAATGTTCGAGAGGTAACAGAAGCCGAGTGGGAATGGGCAGACCTTGTAATTATGTCTGCAATGATTGTTCAAAAAGATGACTTGATCGCTCAAATTCAAGAAGCAAAACGACGGGGTAAACCGGTGGCAGTGGGTGGCCCTTATCCGACTTCTCTACCCCATGAACTCGAAGAAGCGGGTGCTGATTATTTGATTTTAGATGAAGGTGAAATCACCTTGCCGATGTTTGTCGAAGCCTATAAACGAGGTGAAACCAGTGGAGTTTTTACCTCCAATGGCGAAAAAGCAGATGTGACTCAAACACCTATTCCTCGCTTTGATCTGTTGGAGAAAGATTTCTATGAAACAATCGCCATTCAGTTTTCTCGCGGTTGTCCCTTTCAATGCGAATTTTGCGATATTATTGTCCTCTATGGTCGTAAGCCGCGTACAAAAACACCAGCTCAAATTATTGCTGAACTTGAGTGTCTCCAGGAACTTGGTTTTCGACGAAATGTTTTTCTAGTCGATGATAATTTTATCGGTAACAAACGCAATGTTAAGTTGTTGTTGAAAGAATTAAAAGTCTGGCTGCATAAACATGACTATCCTTTCCGGTTCTTTACTGAAGCTTCGATTGATTTGGCAGGCGATCCAGAATTACTAGAATTGATGGTTGAAGCGAACTTCTATTCTGTATTCCTGGGGATTGAAACCCCGGATGAAGCCAGTTTAACCCTGACCAAGAAGTTTCAAAATACTCGGGACTCTCTCTCTGAATCTGTTAATAAACTTTCGCGAGCCGGGTTGGATGTAATGGCCGGGTTTATTATTGGTTTTGATGGGGAAAAAGCCGGAGCAGGCGATCGCATTGTTCGCTTTGTGGAAGAAACCGGAATTCCAATGGCAATGTTTAGTATGTTGCAAGCGCTCCCCAATACAGGTTTGTGGCATCGTTTAGAAAAAGAGGGACGGCTACTAAATGCCAGTGCAAATATCAACCAAACGACATTAATGAACTTTGTCCCGACTCGTCCCATTGAAGAAATTGCCCGAGAATATGTGGAGGGTTTTTGGCATCTTTATGATCCTCAAGTGTATCTAGATCGAGTTCATCGCTACTTTCTAAAAGTGGGCGAACCGCGAAATCCTGTAACTCGTCGCCGACTGACTGATCTAACAACATTGAAAGCGTTTTTAACAATCTGTTGGCGTCAAGGTATTGTTCGTAAAACCCGTTGGACATTCTGGATTTATTTTGTCGATATTCTCAGAAAGAATCCTAAGCTTTTCGCTCACTATATTTCCATCTGTGGTCATTTAGAACATTTCTACTTCTATCGCCAAATTGTTCGCGATCAAATTGAAGCACAACTTGCTGAATATTTGAAGGAAAAAGCAGCACTAGAAGCCCAAGAAGCTGAAGAAAAAAAAGTCGAAGAAATTGTTGCTTAGTCTAGGTTTATTAATGCTTATTATCCCTTGGTCGTAATAACCGAGGGATTTTTTGTATGATTTAATTTCCCGGTTTAATCCCTTCCACATTTAACCGGATTCGATACAAACCGCTACTCGCTGTAATATAAAGGGTTTTGTAGTCCGCATCTCCCCACGCTAAATTAGCGGCTGTTTCTGGCGTTTCTATAACGCCTAACTTCTCCCCCGTTGGTGAAAATACCCACACTCCACCCGGCCCGGTACTGTAAACATTTCCCAAACTATCGACTTTCATCCCATCAGGAACCCCTTTTTTATTGGGGTCTTTTTGAGTGGCAAAAATACGTCCGTTCGTTAACGTTCCATCGGGTTTAACATCAAATACCCGAATATGACCTTCCTGAGAATCATTCACATAAAGTTGGGTTTCATCGGGTGAAAAAGCAATCCCATTTGGACGCACAAAATCATCAATCAGTAATATTAACTCTCCATCCGGTGCCAGTCGATAAACCCCATAAAATCCTAATTCTTCTTGGTCTGACTTAATTCCATAGGGCGGATCAGTAAAATAAATACTTCCATCTGATTTTACCACTAAATCATTCGGACTGTTTAGTTTTTTATCTTGATATTCACGAATTAAAGTAACAATTTCGCCGTTTTTTTCAGTGCGAGAAACTCGACGGTTTGAATGTTCAGCCGTAATTAAACGGTTTTGTAAATCTAATGTATTTCCGTTGGCATTTCCTGACGGTTGACGAAAAACTTTAACAGGTTCGTTTGGTTTCCATTGATAAATTGTATTGTCAGGAATATCACTAAATAAGAGAAAACCTTCGGGATGCCAAACTGGGCCTTCTACAAATCGAAATCCCTCTGCTATTTTTTCTAAGGTCGAATTAGCATCTAAAATTCCCTTGATTTGCTGAGATTGTTGATTTTGAGTCATAGCAAATACGAATTTTTGGGCTGGAATACTTTCGGAAAATACCGGAGTTAACAATAAAATCAAACTTGCAACTTTAATGCTAAATTTATTCATATAGTTAAAGTTGAATTGTAATGGGTAATATCCCGGGACTCTGGGGTTGAACCTGACCAATAATACAACTATCTACATATCCTAAACGTTTGAGGTGATTTAGGCAAGAGTTGGCGTGTTCTAGAGGAATAGAAGCGAGTAAACCCCCCGAAGTTTGAGGGTCAAATAACAACGGGTAAAGGGGATGTTGGCTTGCTTGTTGTTGATTTTTAATCTTTTTTGAGAACTGATAATTTTCGGGATATAGGGAACTAAAAATGCCTTTATGGGTCGTTTCTTTTGCACCCTTTAAAATCGAAATAGCCTCTAAATTGAGTTCAACAGCAACACTAGATGTCCGAATCATTTCGAGTAAATGTCCGATTAACCCAAATCCGGTAATATCAGTACAAGCTGTAATTTTATATTGTTTAAAACAGTCCGCAGCCGCTTGGTTTGAGAGTAGCATTGACGCTATAGCAGCTTCTATCCAACGTCCTTTTGCTTTGAGTTGCATATCCGCAGCAAATAACGTTCCGGTGCCAATTGCTTTGGTTAAAATTAGTGCTTGGTTGGGTTTAATTTCACCTTTTCTCAAGAGTTTATTCGGTATGGCAAACCCATTACAAGTTAAACCTAAAGCTAATTTTTCACCTTCTGTTGTATGTCCACCAATTAATGAAGCTGACACAGTATTTAATACCTTGTTTACTCCTGATAATAAATGAAACAGTGTTTCTTCTTGTTTTGTAGAAGTTGCGTAGGGAAGCGTTACAATTGCTAATGCACTTTGAGGAGTCGCCCCCATTGCAAATAGATCATTTAAACAGTGATGAGTTGTAATTTTTCCAAATATAAACGGATCATCTAAGATCGCTGGAAAATAGTCAACTGTTTGCACGATGACTTGTTCAGTTGGTACCTGAATAACTGCCGCGTCTTCTGCCTCTTTGAGTCCGATTAATACATCTTCTCGTATTTCAGATTTAATTCTATTTAATACATTTTTTAAAACCGAACTTCCTACTTTTGAACCACAACCAGAACACCGCATTTTTGGGGATTTAACTTGAATTTTTTCTGGTTGATGAGGTTGATATGACATCGGTTCAAGATTGGTGAATTGATCCATAAATTTACGATCAATCTGATCTTTCCATCTCCACAAAAAAGAATAAGGCCCTAATCCAATAATACCACGAGATGCGATTGCTTTTTCGTTTCCAGTCCCAATTAAAATTAGAAATTGTTTTTGTGGAGTAAACGGTTTTAGCGTTTTTTCTAATAACGCCCGTCGCAAGTTTTCAAACAACGGTTGCCCTTGACGCACGGCAAAAACTCCGGCTTTGGGACGGGGATGATTAACCATCGTCGCGACATCTCCAGCCGCAAAAACATGGGGGTGAGATAGCGATCGCAATGTATCATCAACTTGAATAAATCCTTGTTTATCGGTTAATAATCCGGCTTGTTTTAACCAAGGGGATGCAGAAGCTTGAGTCACCCAAAATAGGCGATCACATTTTACTTCTAGTCCAGATTCACAACTAATTATTTTTTCTTCTCCTTCTGCTTTGACTGCATTTACCGTTTGTTGTAAATGTAATTTAACTCCTCTATTTCTGAGAATCTGTTCAACTTTTTGACCGACCCATTGACTGCGTTCGGGTAAAAGTTCTGCACCTCGTTGAAAGAGATGTAATTCTAGTTTATTCGCGGATGAATTCGTGCTAGAATAAATTTGAGATAAACATCCTTGAATTGAAAAAATTAGTTCCACACCGCCTGCGCCCCCACCAACGACTGCAATTCTCATTTTTTGATTGGGGTTTTGAATTATACTATTTTTCACCGTATTCCAATAGTCAATAAACTTAGAAATTGGTTTAACCGGAATCGAGTGTTCAGTTGCACCCGGAATAGATAAAGTAGCGGGTTTACTGCCAATATCAATCGATAAAATATCAAAAGAAATCGGAGGATGATTTTCACAAATAACCTGATTTTTTTCTAAGTCTAAACCCATTGCCCGATCTAAGATCATTCTGGCTTGAGAAAATTGAGTTAATGGACGTAAATCAATATGACATTCATCAAAGTTATATAAACCTGCAACATATCCCGGTAACATTCCAGAATAGGGAGTATGAGACACGTCTGTAATTAGAGTTAGACGGACTCCAGCGATGGGGTTCATGCCGAATTTTTTTAAAACAATAGCATGGCTATGTCCGCCACCAATGAGAACTAAATCTTTGAGAATGGGTGTAGAAGATTTCATGGTTAAGTATTGAGATTGACAGCAATTCGTTTGATGACGTTTCAAATTATTAGTTTAACGGTGAACCCAACTGACTTAAGTTTAAAACATAACCTGCTGTCACTAAATAAACCGGATTAGCAATTGCCCCAATATTTCGGGTTAATATTCCTAAACGATCACGAAATAGACGACCCATCGGATAAGCAGGAACGACACCCCATCCAGTTTCTTCAGCCACAAAAATAATTTGTCCTGATGTTTGGTTGAGAGTTGTGATTAACCCCTCTAAAATCTGTTGCCAACCTTCATCGTCTTGTTCTAAAAGATTGGCTAACCACGTCCCTAAAGAATCCACTAAAATGCAGGTATTGGGCTGAGAAATCTGTTGTAACGTTGCGGCCAACTCCACCGGAACTTCTAGAGTTTTCCATTCAGGCGGACGACGACGTTGATGTTTTTGAATGCGATTTTGCCATTCTGTATCTGTGGAATCTAGCCGAGAAGTGGCAATATAAATCACAGACTGACCAGAATTTTGGGCTAATGTTTCTGCCCATTCACTTTTACCCGAACGTGCAGGGCCAGTGACCAAAACTAATCGAGATAACGGTGTTAAGGGTTCAATCATAGCAGTTGAGAAGTTCAGGAGTTCAGAACTCAGAAGTTGGGAAAAAAACTGTTCACAGAAAAAATTGACGGCAAATACAACCGTAAGATACGGTTTGCCACAAGGCCGAATAAAATTCCACTGCTTACAGTAGTAAATACACAATCATACAAGCACAAACCCATGTAAGTCTGACCGTCATCGTCGAGGTTCGGTAAACCCACCTTCAAGAAAAGGACTAACCGCCCACAGTATAGAAATATGCAATCTATCTTAAAAACTGTATTCAAACCGGACTCGCGACTCAATCGAATCAGCAGGTGTAACTTGCAGTGAGTCAAGCACCCACAATAATAGGGCGGTAACAGTATCAGATTCTATGTAGTCATTGGAGATAATTAACCCTTATGGGAAAAGTAGTTGGAATTGACCTCGGAACCACAAACTCTTGTGTCGCTGTAATGGAAGGGGGTAAACCCACTGTAATTGCGAATGCTGAAGGTTTACGCACGACACCCTCTGTTGTGGCTTATGCTAAAAACGGAGATCAATTGGTGGGACAAATCGCCAAGCGTCAAGCCGTGATGAACCCGGACAACACCTTCTATTCGGTGAAGCGGTTTATTGGACGCAAACACGAAGAAGTTACAAACGAAACCGCAGAAGTTTCCTACAAAGTTATCCGCGATAACAGTGGAAACGTTAAACTCGATTGTCCCGCCCGTGAAAAGCAATTTGCCCCGGAAGAAATTTCTGCACAAGTTCTGCGTAAACTGGTTGAAGATGCTAGTAAGTATCTCGGTCAAACGGTTACAGAAGCAGTTATTACCGTTCCAGCATATTTTAACGACTCTCAGCGTCAAGCCACCAAAGACGCAGGTAAAATTGCAGGTATTGAAGTTAAGCGGATTATCAACGAACCAACGGCGGCCTCTCTAGCCTATGGTTTAGATAAGAAAAGCAATGAAACCATTTTAGTTTTTGACCTTGGGGGCGGTACTTTTGACGTCTCTATCCTGGAAGTCGGCGATGGTGTTTTTGAAGTATTAGCCACCTCTGGAGACACTCACTTAGGTGGGGATGACTTTGATAAACAAATTGTAGACTACCTGGCTGAACAGTTCATGCGGGATGAAGGGATTGACCTCCGCAAAGATAAGCAAGCCCTACAACGCTTGACAGAAGCCGCAGAAAAAGCCAAAAAAGAACTGTCTAGCCTGACTCAAACTGACATTAACCTGCCTTTTATTACCGCCACTCCAGAAGGCCCCAAACACCTCGACACGATGTTGACTAGAGGGAAGTTTGAGGAAATTTGCGCGGATTTAATTGACCGTTGTCGCATCCCCGTTGAGAATTCTCTGCGTGATGCTAAGTTGAACAAGTCTAATATTGATGAAATCGTATTAGTTGGGGGTTCGACTCGGATTACAGCGGTTCAAGAATTGGTCAAACGGATATTGGGTAAAGACCCCAACCAATCTGTTAACCCTGATGAAGTGGTAGCGATGGGCGCTGCAATTCAAGCGGGTGTACTCGCAGGTGAAGTTAAAGATATTCTGTTGCTGGACGTTTCGCCGTTGTCTTTGGGTGTTGAAACCCTCGGTGGCGTAATGACCAAGATTATTCCCCGTAACACGACTATCCCCACCAAGAAGTCAGAAGTCTTCTCAACTGCGGTTGATGGACAAACAAACGTTGAAATTCACGTTCTTCAAGGGGAACGAGAAATGTCCAACGACAACAAGAGTTTGGGAACCTTCCGCCTTGATGGTATTCCCCCGGCGCCGCGTGGTGTTCCTCAAATTGAGGTAACATTTGATATTGATGCCAACGGTATTCTCAACGTTACGGCGAAAGATAAAGGAACAGGGAAAGAACAGTCTATTAGTATTACTGGGGCTTCGACTTTACCCGATACTGAAGTTGAACGGATGGTTCAAGAAGCTGAACAAAATGCTTCGACTGACAAAGAACGTCGGGAAAAAATTGACCGCAAAAACCAAGCCGATTCCTTATCTTATCAAGCTGAGAAACAAATTAGCGAACTGGGAGACAAGGTTCCCGCCGATGAGAAAACCAAGATTGAAGGGATGATTAAGGATTTGAGAGAAGCGATTTCTCAAGATAATGATGAGAAAATCCAAACCTTAACCACTGATTTACAACAGGCGCTTTATACTCTCAGCAGTAACCTCTATCAACAAGCAGGTGGGGCTGAGGGCGCACCGGGTGAAGGCGCACCTGGCCCTGAAGCTGGAGATTCGGCGTCATCGAGTAGCAGTAGTTCTTCCGAGGATGTGATTGATGCTGACTTCACCGAAACGAAGTAAGTAAACAATCGATTAAATTGATTATACTGAGGGTGTGTTAGATGTCTAACGCACCTTTTTTTGATCATCCGAAAGAGGTTGAAGATGAGGTCAAATCAAAGGTAAAATAAATCTATTGCTGTCTAATGGGTTCGACGTGGCAAATTCTCCAGTTTGTATTTTAGTTGATGGTCATTCTTTGGCGTTTCGCGCTTACTATGCGTTTGCGAAAAGTCGGACAGGAGGACTACGAACCCAGACGGGAATTCCTACCAGTGTGTCTTTTGGGTTTCTCAACTCGCTGCTGAATACGATTAAAACCTACAAACCGGACTATTTAGCTATTGCTTTTGACCTCCGTGAACCCACTTTTCGCCACGAAGCTGACGCCACCTACAAAGCCAATCGTTCGGAAACTCCTGAAGATTTTATCGAAGATATTCGTCATTTGCAAGAAGTTTTAGAAGGGTTAAATGTTCCCATTATTACGGCTGTGGGATATGAAGCCGATGATGTAATTGGAACTTTAGCAAAACAAGGACGGGAAGCGGGATATTCTGTTAAAGTTCTTTCGGGAGATCAAGATTTATTTCAATTAATTGATGGGGATGAAAAGATTAGTGTGTTGCATTTATCCCCCGGAAAAGGAAACCAAACTACAGAGTTTAAAATTCAAAATGTTGTTGATAAACTCAATATCAAGCCCGAACAATTGATTGATTATAAAGCGTTGTGTGGTGATAAATCTGATAATATTCCCGGTGTACGCGGAATTGGGGATAAAACGGCGGTTCAGCTTTTGAGTGAATATAACTCTTTAGATGAAATTTATGCTTCTTTGGATAAAATTAAAGCCGCAACTCGCAAAAAGTTAGAAGACGGAAAAGAAGCCGCCTATCACTCCCAAAGAATGGCGACAATTGTTCAAGATGTTCCGTTAAAAATTTCTGTTAATGACTGTGATTTTACTCGATTAGATTTTAGCAAAATTATTCCCAAACTAAAAGAGTTGGAATTTTGGTCTTTTGTTGAAGAAGTTGAAAGCCAACAAGTCTTTGAAGAAACGGTAGACGCAACTGAAGAAAATCTCTCGAAGTCTGAGTCTGAAAATTCATCAAATCAGCCCTCAGATCATAATGATGAACTCAGTTTTTGGAGTTATGAAGAAACTCAAGCCGCCCAAAAAACCGCCGAACAGAAGTTAATTCAGCCTGAAATTATTCAAACTGAAAAACAGTTACAAGAATTAGTTAAAACCCTAGAAACGTTTACCGATAAAAATAATCCCGTTGCTTGGGATACCGAAACCACTGCTTTAGAACCGCGTGATGCAAAATTAGTCGGAATTGGTTGTTGTTGGGGAAGGGAAAAAACCGATATTGCTTATATTCCCCTCGAACACAAAACCGGAAATCAACTCAAAAAAGAGATAGTTTTAGAAGCATTACGTCCGATTTTAGAAAGTGAAAACTATCCAAAAGCCTTACAAAACGCAAAATTTGATCGCCTAATTTTCAAAGTTCAAGGAATTAATTTGGCTGGCGTTGTCTTCGATACAATGTTAGCGAGTTATGTATTAAATCCTGATGATAGTCATAATTTAACTGAACTTTCCTGCCAATATTTAGACTCGGGAATTGTTGCTAAAAGTTATAAAGAACTCTCTCTGACTAAAAATCAAACCATTGCAGATTTAGATATTCCCACGGCTGCTGAATATTGTGGTTTGGATGTTTATGCGACATATTTACTCGTTCCCAAACTGCGGGAAAAATTACAAACATTTCCCAAACTTCATAAACTATTGTTAGAAGTAGAACAACCCCTCGAACCCGTTCTCGCAGAAATGGAATATCAGGGAATTAGAATTAATGTTGATTATCTCAAACAACTTTCATCACAACTTAATAAACAGTTAGAAACAATCGAAAAACGTGCGTATGAAGAAGCCGGAACAGAATTTAATTTGGGTTCACCTAAACAACTCAGCAAACTATTATTTGAAACCCTCGAACTCAGTACGAAGAAAAGCCGCAAAATCAAAACAGGTTACTCTACAGATGCTAAAGTTTTAGAAAAGCTTAAGGGTGATCATCCGATTATTGATAGTATATTAGAACATCGAACCCTTGCTAAACTCAAATCAACCTATGTTGATGCTTTACCAGAGTTAGTTCATCCTCAAACTCAACGCATTCATACTGACTTTAACCAAGCGATAACGGCGACTGGAAGACTGTCTTCGTCTAACCCAAATTTGCAAAATATTCCCATTCGCACTGAATTTTCTCGTCAAATACGTCAAGCATTTATTCCCGAACCCGGATGGTTATTAGTATCAGCAGATTATTCTCAAATTGAGTTAAGAATTCTCGCCCATTTAAGTGATGAACCGATATTAGTTGAAGCCTACGAAAAAGAGCAAGATATACACACCGTAACCGCCCAGTTTTTATTTGAAAAAGAAACCCCAAAAGATGTAACTCCCGAAGAACGACGCTTTGGAAAAACGATTAACTTTGGGGTAATTTATGGAATGGGGGCGTTAAGATTTTCTAGAGAAATGAAAGTCAACACTACAAAAGCTAAAGAATTTATCGAACGCTTTAACGAACAATATCAGCAGCTTTTTGAATATTTAGAACAACAAAAGAAAACCGCAATTTCTCAAGGTTATGTAACAACGCTGTTGGGGCGTCGCCGTTATTTCAATTTTGAAAGTTCAAGTCTGAAAGAACTTAAAGGAAGTCCATTAGAAAAAATTAATCTTGATGAATTGAAAAAAATAGGTCAATATGACGCGCAATTATTACGGGCTGCGGCGAATGCGCCTATTCAGGGTTCAAGTGCTGATATTATAAAGATAGCGATGGTAAAATTGCAGGATGTTTTGCAAAATTACAACGCTAAACTGTTATTACAAGTTCACGATGAATTAGTTTTTGAAGTTCCCCCGGAAGAATGGGAAGAATTACAACCGCAAATTAAACAAACGATGGAAAATGCTTATTCGTTGAACGTTCCCCTACTCGTTGATATCCACGCGGGTGACAACTGGATGGAAGCAAAATAGATATTTCCGGAATGGTCACAAGCGCTGTTGGAGTCATCGATAGCAGTTTAAAGATTAGGTTTTTACCGCTATCAATATGAAAATTAATCAGCGTGGTTGGATAGTAATTGCTATCTTCTATTTGATGCTTATTTTTGCAATAATGTTAGTCGCTGATTTTGGAAAACTCCCGAAAGTGCAACTTGAAAAAATTCCCAACTATGATATTATCGGACATTTTTTTCTCTACGGAATTGCTTCTTTCGTGTGTCATCGCGCCACAAATAGACGCATGATGATGGTTTTTAAATATCCGATTCCGTTTGGACCTTTTTTATTTACCCTCGTTACCATTGGTGAGGAAATGCTACAGCAAATTTTACCCCATCGTACTTTTAGTTTACTCGATTTGGGGGCAAGTTTACTAGGAATTATCTTATTTTATAAACTCGGTGAACTGTGGTTTCCCAAAAAATCCTCTCAATATTAACTGATTTGTTTATTCTGCCCATTTTCTCAACAAATTGGCTACACTTTTAGAAATTAAATCAAATTCTGGGGTTTTTCCTTCTCTCGCAAACATCGCGCGTCTCGCTGTATCCAAATCAAATAAAATCTCTCGTTGACTCGCATCTCTCACCAAACTTTGTACCCAACCGACAACAACCAGTCGAGTTCCTTTTGTCACAGTATCAACTCGATGTAACGTCGAAGATGGATAAACAATCATCGCCCCTGCTTCCAGTTTATACGCTTTTTCATCATCCGCACTTTCAATCACTAATTCCCCACCTTCATACTCATCAGGAGAATTTAAAAACAACGTAAATGATACATCTGAACGTAACAAACGACTCCCCATTAACGCATTATCCGTATGGGTTCCGTAAGACATTCCCTCCTCATACCGACTAAATAACAGTGAATGAATACGCCGAGGGCGAACTGCTGTCTGAAACAAAAGATTCTGTTTAATAACCTGTTCAACTTCTGTTTTTAGTTCTTTTAATAAACTGCTTCCCGATTTTAATTGTTGATTATTTTTAACCAGTTTTGCGTGCCAACCTGCGGTTAATTTCCCTTCCACAAATTCTGCTTTTTCTAAACGAGTTTGAATAGAATTTAGTTGTTCGGCTGTCAAAACATCGGGAATCGAAAAAATCATCTCAAACTACTTGTATTTTGTCAAAATCTATTTTATAATACTCTTATGCTAATATTGGGCATAAATTGTCCCCGCAAACAAATCGGGTTCATGTAAAGACCTACCGGAGTAAGCCTCTACAAACTCACCGAGCAACTCGGGCGAAATTCCAACCTATGAACCCGTTGACGGAGAGGAAGCAACACGAGAACTGTATAATTCAATCTTAGAAACCAGTCCTTGAACTTCACTCGGCGTTTGAACCGGAGTTTCTGGGGGCGTAACAGACGGCCAAGCCGCTTTTAATTCTGCCATGGTTTCCATAATCACTTGATGATCTTCGGGGTAATTTTGCTGCATTTCATCGGCAATATTTTGATATAATTGTTCAGAATACAACACAAACCCCCGAGAGTCTTGATACTCCGCCAGTTCAACCACTTTCCCGTCTGCAATAGCCGCTTGATATTCCTCTGCTGCCGTTGCTAACATTTGATTAATGACATTCATTACGAACTCGGGAGATTGACGCTGAGACTCGGGAATCGCTACAATGGCTGTATTAACAGACTCCATCGCTTCCTCAAACGCCGCTTCTGTCTCGGGTTGAGCCGGCGCCGTCTTGGATAAATCGTTCAATTGGTTTAAAGTAGACTTAAACTGAGGCACATTGCGATCGTCAAGTTGACCTTCTAAACCGCCATACAATTCCTCAACCGGGTGTCCAATATGGGGTTCAGCTTGTTCGTAGTTTCCCGCTTCTCTAAGTTCTTCGGCGACAATCAGATGACCTTTCATCAATCCCAACGTTGTCATATAATCAACATCAGGATTTCCACTGCTACCCGCTTCACCGCCTTCGCCGCCTTCTCCGCCTTCTCCGCCTTCACCGCCTTCACCGCCTTGAGTAACCGTTTCAACAGAAGTTGTCTCTCCCGACTCTCCCCCTTCCCCTGTCGTTGATGGACTGCTACAAGCCACCAAAGAGACAGCCAAACCCGTTGCTAAGAATAATTCTACAGATTTTAAAGACTTTTTCATGTGAACTGCTCGTTTTCTCAATTGACAACAATAGACTTCCAGGCTAAAATTTAATGCAAAGATTTGTCAATAAAATCTAATAACTTTTAGAAAATTTTAAGAATAATTCTCAAGTCGCAATCACATCAAAATAACCCATACAACCCATTTCCGCGATCGCATCTTGGTGAGGATGAAACATATAGCGACCGGGGTAAGAGTAGGAAAACTCCAAAATATGACGTTCTGCGGTTCCCATTGTAATCACATCGGATTCTTCGTTGGGGGTTAATGTGCGTCCGGTGCGATACACTTGAAACATATTAGCATGAATATGAAAAGTAACTGCGGGATCGAACTCAATCATATTCAACAAATACAACCGCACCAATTGATTTTGATAAATGCGAATGGGATGATCTCGATAATAATTGGGAATACCATTAAACGCATAAAGTTCATTTTTTTGATCATTATTAATATCAAAACCTCCCATAACCATCACCATTTCATCAGCAGGAGGACGACCTTCAGGCGGGTCAACAATAAACAGTCCGTACAACCCTTTACTAATATGTCGGGTTACGGGTGCAACATGACAATGATAGGGATGAACTCCGTAGGGTTCGGCTTCAAATTCATAGATTTCTGTCTTTCCATGACGCACGGGTTTAACGCCATCCATTTCGACAGGGTGAGTCCCGTGAAAGTGCATACTGTGGGAACTTCCATCTTCATTATGAAACACAATTCGCACCCGTTCCCCTGCTTTTGCTCTTAAAGTTGGGCCAGGAACTCGACCGTTTAAATTCCAACTTATAAAAGAAATTGCCGAGTTTAATTGCAAAGTTGAACTGTTAGCAGTAACTTCAAATACTCGTATCGTTCGACCGTTTTCTTGTAGAACTTTACCATAATCAAAATCCCGCAAAATTGCCATCGGATTAAAATTAAGATTTGTCGCTTCATTTTGTTCTTCTAACGGCGGAATTTTTACCGATGAAGAAGTTTTGAAACTAGAATTCAATATTGCTGCTGTTGCTGTTATACCCAACCCAGTTAAACCCCAGGTGAGAACTTGGCGACGACTCCAGCTTTTTGTATTAAAATAGTGAGATAAATTTGACACGAGTTTCTCCTTAAAATAGTTAGTGTTATAATTATCTTTAAATTTTAAAAAGCTTGTATTTGGGCTTCAAGCCTAAATCTGATGTTTATAAAAAGTTGAATTCTCAACGGACTATCAAGACAACTTTACTCTGATTATTACTTTACCATAATTTACTGTTCTTGCAATCAATTATCAATTAATGGGAACGAAAGATGACCCCACTGATTTTAAACTTAGATACGGTTAATCTCAGCGACGAACAATTTTATCGGTTGTGTCGCGCCAACTCAGACTGGAAACTCGAACGTACACCAACCGGAGAACTTGTAATTATGCCACCTGTTGGCGGAATAAGTGGAAACAGAGAAGCCGACTTAATGGGTTTACTGTGGTTATGGAACCGTCAAACCGGACTCGGAAAAGTATTTAGTTCTTCAACAATTTTTCGTTTACCCAATGGAGGAAATCGTTCTCCTGATGCAGCTTGGGTA
>Ga0207419_1000557_pt1 | contig 32217 bp, 24 predicted proteins | sample ElkSloMetagenome_4_FD_184723 | JGI IMG/M metagenome (GOLD analysis project Ga0207419, IMG submission 184723) | Hot spring microbial communities from Elkhorn Slough, Monterey Bay, USA - MD2A (version 2) | ecosystem: Environmental > Aquatic > Marine > Intertidal zone > Estuary: Microbial mat ... | reverse complement strand
TTTTTGTTAGTCACCTTTCCTTTAGAAAAATTATCATTAAATGACGGTAAAGAAAACGTATCAATAATATTAGCGTCGTGAAAAGGAAATCTATTTTTAGCCATATCTAATACTGAGGCTCCACCTCTACCACCTGGTGACGTAGCCATTAAAAGCATAGGTTTGTTAAAAAATGTTTTGCTGGCCACACGAGACGACCAGTCGAAAATATTCTTAAACGCCGTAGTGTATGCCCCGTTATGTTCGGCTAAAGACAACATAATACCATCGGAGTTTTTAATGAGTTCAACAAATTGATGGGCCTTGTCTGGCAATCCATTTTCATTTTCCCTATCAGCGCTGTAAATAGGCATTTCAAAGTCATTAAGGTCCAGCAGTTTAATGTCTTTGTCTTTAATAAGACTACTAGCATAATTAACCAATTGTTTGTTGATGGAAGTAGAACTATTACTCCCCGCAAAAGCTAAAATGTATTTCATAGATTAAAAGTTTTTTCAAAGATAATATTTTCCATGTAAAATATTTCCATAGAAAATATTTTTAACATTTCATTTTGATTAGCGATGTCATAAATCCTATCAATCTTTTGTAAATTGCCCCTTCAAACATTACAATCATCATATGGATATTAACTTCAACAAAAACGAAGATCATAATAAGCTACTACTATCAGAATTGAAAAAACGCTTTGCTAAGGTAAAACTTGGTGGTGGCTCTAAAAGTATAGAGAAACATCACGGCAAGGGCAAGCTTACCGCCCGAGAACGTATAGATTATCTTTTAGATACTAAGGCTGAGCAAATAGAAGTTGGGGCCTTTGCTGGTGATGATATGTACCCAGAATACGGGGGCTGTCCGTCGGGCGGTGTGGTTGTGAAAATTGGTTACGTGCAAGGCAAGCAATGTATAGTTGTGGCTAATGATGCCACAGTTAAAGCTGGAGCATGGTTTCCTATTACGGGTAAGAAGAACTTAAGAGCCCAAGAAATTGCTATAGAAAACCGTTTGCCTATTATTTATCTTGTAGATAGTGCGGGTGTATTTCTACCAATGCAGGACGAAATATTTCCTGATAAGGAACATTTTGGTAGAATTTTTAGGAATAATGCTATTATGAGTAGTATGGGTATCACTCAAATTGCTGCTGTTATGGGTAGCTGTGTAGCTGGAGGGGCCTACCTCCCTATTATGAGTGACGAGGCGCTTATAGTTGATAAAACAGGTAGTATATTTTTAGCGGGTAGTTACCTTGTAAAAGCTGCTATTGGTGAATCTATAGACAATGAAACCCTAGGTGGAGCCACCACACATTGCGAAATATCTGGAGTAACAGATTATAAAGCTAAAGATGATAAAGATGCTTTAGATACTATAAAATCTATTGTAGATAAGATAGGCTCCTTTGATAAGGCTGGATTTAACAGAGCAGACCCTAAGAAACCTAAGGATAATCCTGATGACATATTTGGCATATTACCCAAAAACCGCACAGACCAATACGATATGAAAGCCATTATTAAGCGATTGGTTGATGATTCTGATTTTGAAGAATATAAAGCCAATTATGGCAAGACGATCATTACGGGTTATGCCAGAATTGATGGATGGGCTGTAGGTATTGTAGCCAATCAACGGCAAATTGTAAAAACTACCGGTGCAAAAACGAAACCAAGCGAAATGCAGTTTGGTGGTGTAATTTACAATGACTCCGCAGATAAGGCTACCCGATTTATAGCCAACTGTAATCAAAAGAAAATACCATTGGTATTTTTACAAGATGTTACCGGTTTTATGGTGGGCAGTAAAAGCGAGCATGGCGGCATTATTAAAGATGGTGCCAAAATGGTAAATGCGGTGAGTAATTCTGTGGTCCCAAAATTTACTGTGGTTATTGGTAATAGTTATGGTGCTGGCAATTATGCAATGTGTGGCAAGGCCTATGACCCCAGATTAATTGTGGCCTGGCCAAGTGCAGAACTTGCTGTAATGAGTGGTAATTCTGCTGCAAAAGTATTATTACAAATAGAAACAGCTTCACTAAAGAAAAAAGGTGAAAAAATCACCAAGGAAAAAGAGGATGAATTATTTAATAAAATTAAAGCCCGCTACGACAAACAGGTTTCTCCATATTATGCAGCAGCTAGATTATGGACAGATGCTGTAATTAATCCACTAGATACGAGGAAATGGATTAGTATGGGGATTGAAGCTGCTAATCACGCACCTATTGAAAAGCCCTTTAATTTAGGTGTCTTACAGGTTTAAAATGAAGAAAAAAACAACGCAAAAACAGCCTCTGTATGTCCTAGTTTTATTAATTATTGCTGCAGAGGCTGTTTTTATTTTACCTTTTGTACTTCAGAGGATTTTTAGAACGACCTTTCTAGAGTCGTTTTCTATATCACAAACAGAATTAGGTAGTTGTTTTTCAATTTATGGGATAATTGCTTTGATATCCTATTTATTTGGTGGCCCTTTAGCCGATAAATTTAAGCCTAATATTCTCATGGCATGCGCCTTGTGCCTCACGGGTGCGGGCGGATTTTTTCTAGCGACTTATCCATCACTCTACAAACTTCATTTGCTTTATGGGTTTTGGGGTTTTACCACCATATTCTTATTTTGGGCGGCCATGATTAAAGCTACCAGAATCTGGGGAGGTAAAGCCCAACAAGGCCTTGCATTTGGTTTTTTAGATGGAGGAAGAGGTCTTGTTGCGGCACTCTTTGGTTCTGTTGGAGTGGTGATATTCTCATGGTTCATAACAAAAGATATTGAAATGACTTCCGTACATGAGCGCCAAATCGCCTTTAAAGAAGTTATAAACTATACCTCTGTTGCCGTCATAGCCATAGGCATTTTAGTTTTTTTCTTTCTAAAATTTAAAGATCACCATACCATTGAAATGAAAACTAAGGCTAAAAGTCTTTCGTTAGAGAATTTTAAAATTGTGGCACAGTACAAATCGGTTTGGCTTTTAATGTTAATTATACTTTGCGCCTATTATGGTTATAAAATGACCGATTTATTTAGCCAATATGCCGAACAAGTTATGCAGTACGACAAAATTAAAGCTGCAAAAGTGGGTACCTATTTATTGTATTTGCGTCCCATCATAGGCGTGTCGATCGGATTACTCGCTGATAGAACCCGAGCATCACTCTGGATTATTATTGGTTTTTTGCTAATGACCTTAACAAGTTTTATTTTTTATTTAGGTATTATTAATGAAGCTACTACCCTTTTATTTGTTTTATCTATAGGCACAATGGCTTTGGGTGTATATTCTACTCGTGTATTGTATTTTGCCACCTTAGAAGAAGCTAATATTCCATTAGCAGTAACGGGAACTGCAGTAGGGTTTATATCGGTAGTAGGCTATACTCCAGATATTTTTGCTGGATTACTGATGGGATATGTCCTAGACGCTAATGAAGGCGTTTTAGGTTTACAGCATGCCTTTGGGATTATGGGCATATTTTCATGCTGTGGATTAGTAGCTTCGTATCTTTTTTATAAGCAAACCAAATAAGTTGTTAGTTTCCGAGATGAGTTTTAATTCTTGGAACCGTTAATATTTCGGTTTGTCGACCATTAACGTATCTAAAACCGTTTGGTCCAAAATAACCAGCCTCTTCTAGCATTATCCGTACATCGCGATTCCATTCTGGAATAGTAACTGTGGTATTCAATTCAATGGCATAAACCGTATGTTCATGTAAAGGGTAATCGCCATTTACAGGGACACCATTTTGTGCATCCCACATCCCCAGAGTTGTTCCTGCTGAATGCCCGTAAGATCCTAATGGATGCGTATAAATTGATGGGCGCATCCCTTCTGCCCTAGCCTCATTTAAAGCCGATTTTAAAATTGCATTTCCTGTTCGGCCCGTTTCAAAATTAGAGGTAAATATATCTTGAACTCGATTACCTATTTTTAAAGCATTGGTTAAAAATTCTGGTACAGCTTGTTCTTCAGGTTTTAAAACATAAGCTAACATTTGGCAATCTGTATTGAGGCGTAAGTAGCTAATGCCAAAATCACAATGCAACAAATCACCAGGTTGAATAATCATATCTTCAGGTCGGTCTGAAAATGCATATAGATGATCTTTTAAATTTTTAGCAGCGCGTTGCACATCTACTGTAGGATGAAACCAGGTTTTTAAACCCAAGGAGCTGACTTTATCGCGCATCCACCACTCAACATCTGTGGTGGTAGTAATTCCTGGTGTAATAACGTGTTCAGAGAAGGCTTCGGCAATAATATTGTGGGTGATGCTTACCAGCTGTTGGTATAACATCATTTCTTTATCGGTTCGTGTTTCAATCCATCCAATGGCCAATGATTCGGCCGAATCTACACGCGAATGGTAAGCCTTGGGTAAATACCGCATAAAGGTCTCAAAATCCGTCTTCACTAAGCCATCAGCAATATTAAAGTGTTCAGAATAATTTAAGCCAATACGCTTTGGGTTACGTTCTTTAATGATATCGATAAGACGCTTCCATTGATTGGGTTCTTCTTCTTTGTCCCAGGCCGAAATTATAGAGTCACCAAAATTATAACGGGCTACGGCAAGCTTTTCAATCGTGTTCTCTTTTTTATTGCGGTAAAATACAAGTATAGTTCTTCGTCGCGCATTGAGCCATGTGGCGGGCAGCATAGTTTTTAAAACAGGATCTTCATTATATTCTCTAGAGATGATGATCCACATATCAAAGTTTGTGTCATCCATTAACTTTGGCAAAAGATGGTTTAATCTCTCGTTAAGGATATTGTCAATGACTTGGGCTCGTTGACGTTGTGGTAAAATTTGTTGGGATTGAACCGTGAAACTTGCACAGCATAAGAGCAAGATAATAAATCTGATAATCATAGGTTTTATTTAGAATCTAAAAATACGAAAGAACCAGGCAAAAAAAAAGAGTGCCGTTGGGCACTCTTTCAATAATATATAAGTCTTACTTATGATGCTTCTGCTTCTCTTTTCGCTTTCTTTTCTTCTCTTATTTCTTTAAGACGTTCCATTGATGCGCCAAACACCCAATAAGGAATAACAAAAGTTAATAAGAAAATCATTAACCAAAATCCTATGGTTAAAATGGTTAAAAACGCTAAAAATCCTAAATACTGATCAAACTCGAACATAGTAAATAATATCATTAATTTCTACAAAGATAAGTTATTTTCTATTTTTGAAAAGGGCATTATAAAATTTATTTCTAATTTTTTAAACAGCCCTTATGAGTAGTTTTGCGGTTGCCGGATTTGTTGCTAATGGCACGTTGTGTACATCGCACAAACGCATTAACATAAGTATATCTGGTTCATGAGGATGACGGTCTAAAGGATCTCGAAAAAATAGTACCATTTGGCATTTTCCTTCCGCCACTCTAGAGGCAATTTGAGCATCACCACCTAAAGGACCTGACAACAAATCGTCTACATTAAACCCTGCAGCTTTTACACGTTGTCCTGTAGTGCCTGTAGAAATAAGTTGAATATTTTTTTGATGCAGGACGTCCTTATGTTCGTTTAAGAACTGAACCATATCGGCTTTTTTCCCATCATGCGCAATAAGTGCAATAACCATATTATATATTTCTTACGTGGTAATCCACAAGGCCGTCAATTGGTCGCCTTACAAAATTACCTACCTTAAATCCGTATGCCTCGGCCACTTCTCTAATTTCTTCTTGAGAAAAATAGGCAATGCTACCGGCAAAATGTACAGGACAGGTTTTTAATTCCTCTTTAAATTGCATGATCATATGCTCAGTAAACAATTTAAATCCCGATTTTATTAAGTTGCTGATGTATTCTGAGTCTTTATTAAGAAACATAAATTCCGCAAAATTTGCGAGATAAGCATTAGGATTAGACTCTTTATAAAGCTTGTACTTAATATGATCGGCATCCAGATTATATTTATGCTCAAAAGCAAGCCTTATTGTATTAGGCATTTTATTGAAGTAGTAATCTCTTATAAGTTGCTTGCCATAATAGTTACCGCTAGCTTCATCCATAAGCGTATAACCTAAACTAATAACACGTTGGTGAAGTTTGTCACCATCAAAATAGCTGCAATTAGAGCCCGTACCCATAATACAAACAACAGCGGATTCATCATTGTTGTTAATAGCTGCTCTTACGGCTGCCATGGTATCTTCCTCTACTTCTACTTTGGCATTGACAAAGGCAAACTGCAAAACGTGCTTGAGTAATGTTTTTGGTTTATCTGTACCACAGCCTGCACCATAGAAAAACACATGAGTTACATCATGTTTGTAACGCATAAGTTCTTCGCTACCATGAATAATTTTTTTGAGTTTTTGCTCGGATAAAATGGCGGGATTAAGACCTTTTGTTCTTATTTTTTCTGCTAGTGGTTTACCTGCATCGTCTATAGCTATCCAGTCACATTTCGTAGAACCACTGTCGGTAATTAAAATCATAATTACGGGTTAAAATAAAAATTCCACAGAATCACGACATCCATTTTCCTGTGGAATTTTTTAGTTTAAATTTCATTTAATGGATTATAGTGAATTGATTTTTTGTGCCAAATCAACTAATTTGTTTGAGTACCCAAATTCATTATCGTACCAAGATACAACTTTAAAGAATTTAGAGTTTAATTCAATTCCTGCACCAGCATCAAAAATACTCGTTCTAGCATCGCTCACGAAATCTTGAGATACCACTGCATCTTCTGTATATCCTAAAACACCATTCATTGAACCTTCTGAAGCTGCTTTGAAGGCTTCTTTGATCTCTTCATAAGAGGTGTCTTTCTCTAATTTTACAGTAAGATCTACAACAGAGACATCTGCAGTAGGCACTCTAAATGCCATACCTGTTAGTTTACCATCTAATTCTGGAATTACTTTTCCTACGGCTTTTGCAGCACCAGTAGTAGAAGGAATGATATTATTTAAGGCAGATCTTCCTAATCTGTAATTTTTGCGAGAAGGACCATCTACGGTTAACTGCGTTGCTGTAGAAGCGTGGATAGTGGTCATTAAGGCTTCTTCGATCCCAAAATTATCATCGAGGACTTTAGCTACTGGGGCTAAACAATTGGTTGTACAAGATGCACAAGATACTATTTTATGATCTGCTGATAACTTATCGTCATTAACACCCATTACAAACATTGGAACATCTTTACTTGGTGCAGAAATAGCTACCTTTTTGGCTCCTGCATCGATGTGATATTGTGCTGTTTCTAATGTGGTAAAAATACCCGTACATTCTGCTACGACGTCTGTAGACACTTCGTCCCATTTTAAATTTTTTGGATCACGTTCTGCAGATACTCTAATGGTTTTACCATCCACGACTAAATGACCGTCTTTAACTTCTACTGTACCATCAAAACGACCGTGAACTGAGTCGTATTTAAGTAAATAAGCCAAGTGCTCTACATCCAATAAATCATTTATAGCTACCACCTCTACGTCTGAACGCTTTACTGTGGCTCTGAATACTATTCTTCCGATTCTTCCGAATCCGTTTATTCCTAATTTTAAAGTTGACATAATTATTTTGTTGTTAAATTATTAAATTGACATTATATCTGAAACTCTAAGAAGTTCCATATTTATTTTTGATTTTCCTTTAATTGCCTGATCAAAAGGGGTTAAATCCATGACATCATTTTTAAGGCCTACCATGTAGTTACTTTTTCCTGTAATTAAAGATTCTACAGCTTTTACCCCCATTCTACTGGCCAAAACTCTATCGAAACAAGATGGTGATCCGCCACGTTGCATGTGACCAAGAACAGAAACGCGAACTTCGTATTCCGTCATGTTTTCTTCAACATAATCTTTTAGTTCAAAGACATTTTTACCAATTTTATCACCCTCTGCTACTACTACAATACTAGATGATTTTCCTGAACGCTTACTGCGTTTTAAGGATTCTAATAGGCGCCCTAGACCTAAGTCTTCTTCTGGTATAAGTATTTCTTCAGCACCTGCACCTATACCAACATTTAAAGCAATATGCCCCACATCTCTGCCCATAACTTCTATAAAGAATAGGCGATTATGCGAACTGGCCGTATCTCTAATTTTATCAATACATTCAATTGCAGTGTTAAGGGCTGTATCATAACCTAAGGTATGTGTAGTACCATATATGTCGTTATCAATGGTTCCTGGTATACCCATTACCGGAAACTTGTATTCTTCATTAAAAATCATGGCTCCGGTAAAGCTACCATCGCCACCAATGACTACAAAAGCATCAATTTTAGCATCGCGCAAAGCGTTATATGCTTTTTTTCTACCCTCTTTTGTTCTAAATTCTTTAGACCGCGCAGATTTAAGCATCGTACCACCTTTATTAATGATACCTTTCACGCTTCGTGCATCCATTTGTTCAAAATCACCTTCAATCATCCCTTGGTACCCTCTGTAAACACCATAACATTCTATACTATGAAAGGCACAAGCTCTAACGACAGATCTAATAGCTGCATTCATTCCTGGAGCATCACCACCAGAGGTAAGAACAGCGACTTTTTTAATTGTTTGCAACATTCGTATTTATTTTAGTGTAAAATTACTAAACATAAAATACAAAAATGTGACTATTATCATAAAAAAATGCATTATTCTCAGTTCAAACGTTTTCGTTAATAAATATTTTCAAAAATGTTGCGATTTTCTGAAAATATCTCAGCGATTAGATGTTTTAGATTTTACGGTAATGTATTCTGGGAAGTCATCACTTTTTGCAGTATCGTTGTCACTTTTTTCGACATCTTGCTGCTTTTTAATCTTATTTTTACCGGATAGTATTATTTGAATTAATTCTTTAAACGTATCGAATTCAACACTGTAAGACAAACCAATACCTTGGGTGTAACCGATTTCTTCACCAAAATTTCTAATGGTGTTTTCTCGATTAAACACTTTGGCTCTTAAACTTCCATCATCATTTAAAAGCCAATCAATTTGTACGTCACCGGTAATTGTTGTTTGCTCTTCGCTGCCAAACGGAACTCCAAGCTTTCCGTTGACCAAAATACGGTCAGAAATTTTTGTCTGAAGCGTAAACCCTACCCTATTCTGGGTTTGTATTTCTGGGGTATCTTGTCCCAACTCTAAATCAAGTCCTAAATTTAACTTACTATTGTTTCCGCCAAGAATATTATTCACAATGCCAGATAAACGTTCAGAAATGGTTCCATTAACATCAATATTACCAAGGCCACTTGAAAAACTTCCTGTGGCTAAAAACATAAGGGCCTGATTATCTGAAACGTCTTTGGCAGCTAAGCGGTATTCTAACTCCGACTTTAATGTTGAATTTACTGTGGGAAACCTAAAATTAAAATCTGGTGTTGGTTGCTCTAATTGCCCTGTTAATTGTATAACCACCTCTACAGGAATACTTTGGCTTATGGGGTTATCTAATAATACTGAAGGATTCGCGGTTGAAGCATAAACAGCTTTAATATCTAATTGCGCATCCATGGGATCCCCTTCCCAAACAATTGTACTTCCCTGCTCAACTTGAAAAACTTTTTCAACAATGGCACCGTATTTAAAATTATATATCCCTTCTGTTACTACAAAATCGCCCCACATATTAAAAGTACCATTGGTATTAATGAAGAATCCTAAAGTTCCATTACCTTTTCCCTTGATGGTACTACCAGATTCTTTGTCTATTACAATTTCTATTGTAGCATTGTTATTGATGTTTAAATTAAATATGAGTTCTAGACCACTTACTTCAATATCTTCTGATATCTCACCTTTTAATCGTGCTTCTTTTTCTTCTGGGCTAATGAAGTGTATGTACGAGTTATCACCAAAACTCTCTGAATCATTCAATGGAATGTTAAACTCTGTACCTTGTGCTGTTGTTCCATTGACCTCTATAACCAATTTGTCTGCCGGACCTTTAATTTCTGCAGATCCTTGCATAAATGCAGTACCATAGTATAATTCGTCTGGTGATTCATCTGTATTTAAAACTAATAAGCGGTCGGTTTCAAGATTGAGACCTAATACCCAATCAGAAAAATTATCATGTTCTATATACCCATTTAAAATACCCTGAGAGAAATATTTAGAATCGGTCATTACCACATCATTAAAAATAAAACGCTGCTCTCTTAAGGTTACTTTTGAGTCAAAATCGAATCCTAAATCAACATTAAGGTAAGGGATGGACAAACCAGCACGATCTAAATACAATTCACCATCTATACTTGGTTTTTTAAGCGATCCTGAGAATTTTGCATTTCCAGTAAGAAGTCCTCTAATATTACTAATGACCCCTTCTCCTAAGGGGTTTAAAGGGTCAATAAGAAAATCGTCGAAGGCAACGTCTAAATTAATTCTGGGGTTGGTGTCATTTACATCAATGGTTCCTTTAGCATCTAAGGCTAAAGAACCATCGTCTTCTAAGGTAGCATCAATATTGTACTTTGTTAAGCTTTGATTACCTTCTATGACGGCCTTAAATTCACCTAAATTTTTATCATTGATATTAAGATTTGAAATTAATATGTCTGAACTGGGGTAATAATTACCATTGGTTTGCTTTAATTTCGCTACACCATCTACCTCACCTTGCAGATCTAGACTATCAATTCTCGGGGTAATTTTTTCTAATTGTACATTTTTAAAATTAAGCGCTAATGATTTGTTCGCTGTATCGCTTATTTTTCCACTTAGCGTAATTTCCTCGTTACCTTGATTTATGCGTAGTGGAAATATATCAAATGTCTTTAGAGATTTATCAAACTTCACCTTATTCAAGGTATCTTTTTGAGCATTTATATTCCAATCAAAGCCTTTAAATGTCACACTGGATTTTTTGAAGCCAATTACAGAATTTTGTTGTTCGTCGATCGTGTAAAACAAATTTAAATCAAAATCGTCCTTGCTCTTATTACCCCCTTTAAATCTAGATTTAATGAGTAAAGTATCCTTTTTGGTTATATTGACTAAATTGACATCTGAGACACCATAAAAACCGGTGTTAAGACTATCTATATTTATGTAAGTATTAAACAGTGGATTACTATTATTAATATTGAAGCTTAAGTCGTTAGCAAAATAGTCCTTAAACTTAATTTCTGGCGATCTAAAGGTGAGTTCAAAACCTTCTGCTCGGGTTTGAATTTTTCCTTTAATAAAGGTATTATCACCTAAAAAGAGGTCTTTGTAAAAGACTTTGGCGATTTCTGGATAAATATTAAATCTAAAATTTAAATACTGATTAGGGGTAACTTCATAAGGTAAATAGTTGGTATACAAACTACCAGCTGAATTCTCTACTAGCTTAAGTATTTCTTTAATTTTAAATTTACCAGAGGCTTCGCCCTCTATAATTTCAGGGGAATCTACTGTAATCCGCCTAAAGTCATCTTGAAATGTAGATTTTATAAAAAAGTCGGTAAATGTGTATTGCTTGTCTTGATTTTTATAACTGATATTCTTCAGTGCTATTTCTCCACGCGCGTTATCTATTGTTGAGCCAGAAACTGATACGTTAACATCGCCTTTCAATTCTGATATAGAATCTCGGGTAACAAAATTTAGAACGTTTAAATTAGCGTAGTCAACATCGGCTTCGAAATTAAATGTTCTTATGTCTTGCGATAAATCTGCTAAGCCGTTAAAAGTTAACTTTAAGTTGGGGTCGTCCGCTATAAGCAAGCCGTTAAAAACTTCATTACCTAGCTCACCAGATAGGGTTATATCGTTATACGTATAGTTGTTGTATTCTAAATAAAATACATCGCCTTTTACCGAGGTTAATAGATTGTTTAAAGTAAAACCCTTACCGTCTACATCTAAATTTAAAGACACATCTTTAGCTAATTCATTGCCTACTAAGGGACCAATATTGAAGTCCTTTAGCTCAATTTGCCCTTTGTAATTAGCATTATCAATATTATCTACATTAGTGATATTAAGATTGGTATTTATAAGACCTGAATCAGTATTAATTTTTAGATCTGCGATAATACGTTGGGTACTCACGGTTGATGTTCCTGCAATAGAAAAGTTACCCACTTTAGATAATATTGAAGGAATGGCTCTGCCTAAAACACGCGGCATTAGCGCTACTAGATCTTGATAATTAGATGATAGCTGTCTAAAATTTCCTTTTAATGCAAAACTGTCATCTTTTTTATTAAATAAATTTGAGAATGTAATATCACCAAAAATTCGGGTATTTCTCGAAGTGCTAACATTAAGGTTTGTGGCTTGTAAATTATTGAGTGTTCCGTATAAGTTAGTACTTAAGGAGGCCACCTGATTGGTACCAAATTCGTCAAAAAAGACATTAAGATCACTTAATGCAATTTCAGAATCGTTAAACTCTGCTTCAACATTGACCTTCTCTGTAAAAAATTTAAGATCCTCGCGTTTATAATTAAATCTAATATTGCCTTTGAGTTCAGATTTTTTGGTAAACGCTTCTAAATTATTAAAACTAAAATGATCCAAAGTATACTCAAAATCAGCCACTAAATTTTTTAGGGCAATGCCTCTAGTATCTCTAAAACTCAATTGGTTTATTCTTGTTTTAACCTCGGGTCCTACGATGACAAAATTGGTAACATTAGCATATATATTTAAAAACTTAAGAATATCGGGCTTTTGTAGGTTGTGATCTATAAGATTAAATTCACCGTTTTCTATGGTAATATCACTAGATGAAAATAAAAACTCACTTGGCCCTTTTCGTTTTTGGTCGTCATCGAACCTAGCGACAAATACATCAAGATTAGTGTCGGTTTCCCCTTCGTAAGTTTTAAGATTAAACACAAGATTCTCAATATCAATATCACCGAAATTGAGTTTACTATCGTACAAATTTTTAAAACTTATAATAGATGTGTTAAGCTCACCTGCAGATATTAAGGTATCGTTTTTATAATCTTTAATTAAAATTTCTTTTAATCTTAAATCACCATTAAGATGTAGGCCAATTTTATTAATATAAATGCCCGTACCAAACTCGGCATTAATTTTTTCAGTTGCGCTTTTGCCTAATTGGGTCTGAACGGCTGGAATAGATAGTATTAAAAATAGAATAAAAAACAACAGAAGAATGATTCCTGCTATTTTCCCTATTATTTTAATTATCCTTTTGATAGCTACATTTTAAAACGATTAAACCTTATTTTTGTCGTGTAAGTTGACATTAGACAGGGTCTTTCAACTTTATACGTAAAATTAACAATTATTGTGCCTTTTCTTCATGAAGTCTAAAGAAAATATTTATATACTAGCTATTGAATCTTCATGCGATGATACTTCTGCTGCTGTATTATGTAATAATCGAATTCTTAGCAATGTGGTAGCCAACCAAAAAGTACATGCCGAATACGGCGGTGTTGTTCCTGAACTCGCTTCCAGAGCCCACCAAAAAAACATAGTTCCAGTTGTAGATCTGGCTTTAAAAAAAGCAGAGATTAAAAAAGAACAATTGCATGCCGTAGCATTTACAAGTGGCCCTGGCTTAATGGGCTCTTTATTAGTAGGAACCTCCTTTGCTAAATCTTTGGCATATGGATTAAATATTCCTCTAATTGATATCAATCATATGCAAGGTCATATTTTAGCCCATTTTATTGATGACGGGAATAACAAGCAACCACCATTTCCGTTTTTAGCTTTAACAATTTCAGGTGGCCATACCCAAATTGTTAAAGTTAATGACTATTTTGATATGGAAGTTATTGGTGAAACCATTGATGATGCTGTAGGAGAAGCTTTTGATAAAAGCGGTAAACTACTAGGGCTTGACTATCCTGCTGGTCCAGAAATAGATAAATTAGCTAAATTAGGAAATCCCAAAGCGTTTCAATTTACAAAACCCAAAGTAGATGGCTTAAACTTTAGCTTTTCGGGTTTAAAAACAGCTATTTTATATTTTATACAAAAAGAAACCAAGAAAGACCCAGATTTTATAAGCTCACAACTTAACGATGTTTGTGCCTCTATTCAACATACAATTATTCAAATTTTAATGGATAAATTAAAATTAGCGATAAAGCAAACTGGTATAAAACACATTGCTATAGGAGGCGGTGTTTCTGCTAATTCTGGAATAAGAAATACACTTAAAAATTACGAGAATCAATTAGGCTGGACCACCTATATCCCCAAGTTTGAATATACTACAGATAATGCGGCAATGATTGGTATTGTAGGGTATTTAAAATATCTAAATGAAGATTTTTCAGATATAAATATCATGGCACAAGCACGTTTAAAATTTTAAATATGCAAAGAACAACTTTTAATTGAACCCTCTGAAAATTTCGAGCTATGCAATTATTTTATCAATCCGAAATACAGCCTCATCATGATATAGTTATGTTTAGCAAGGAAGAAAGCAGACACATGATTAAAGTGCTTAGAAAACGTGTTGGTGATCTTCTGCATATTACGAACGGCCAAGGCTGGTGGTTCGAAGCAGAGATTATATCAGCACATCACAAAGGTTGCGAGGCCAAAATACTATCTACTCAACAACAGCCAGAGCGCCCGTATAAATTACATGTGGGCATAGCCCCAACAAAAACTAACGATCGTTTTGAGTGGTTTTTGGAAAAAGCGACAGAATTTGGTATTGATGAGATATCACCAGTAATATGTGATCATAGCGAACGGAAAACCATAAAATTAGAGCGCTACGAGAAAATTGTACAATCTGCGATGAAGCAATCCTTACAGTGCTATCTTCCCAAATTGAATCCGTTGCAAAATCTTAGTGATTTTATTATTAAACAAAAAACAAAAACAAAATTAATTGCGCATTGCGAAGCGCTAAAAAAGACTAAGCTTAAAGATATTATACAACCCAAAGACCACGTGGTTATACTTATTGGTCCTGAAGGTGACTTCAGTGTAGAAGAAATTCAATTAGCTCTACAAAATGATTTTATTCCAGTATCTTTGGGAAACACAAGATTACGAACAGAAACCGCAGCTATAGCGGCCTGTCATGCCTTTAAATTTATAAATGAATAATGATAAAGTATTCTTTAGTTTTCCTCGTTGCTCTCTGCTGCTACACTTCTAATGCTCAAGAAGTAGCTGTCTTAAAATACAAAGGTGGTGGTGACTGGTACAGCAATCCAACATCACTTCCCAACCTAGTAAAATATTGTAATACACATATTAATACGACCATAAATAACACAATTGAACGTGTTGAACCTGGTAGCCCAGATATTTTTCGTTATCCTTTTTTGCACATGACTGGGCATGGTAATGTTTTCTTTTCTGAAGAAGAAGCTCTTAACCTGAGAAAATATCTGATTTCTGGTGGGTTTCTTCATGTGGATGATAATTATGGAATGCGACCCTATTTTGAGAAAGAAATAAAAAAAGTATTTCCAGAATACGATTTAAAAGAACTGCCCAAAACGCACGAAATTTTCAATATTGCCTATGAATTTAACACAGGGCTTCCTAAAATTCATGAGCATGACGGTAAGTCACCTAAAGCTTTCGGTATTATTCATAACGATAGATTAGTGGTTTTGTTCACTTTTGAATCTGATTTAGGTGATGGTTGGGAAGATGAAGAGGTTCACAACGATCCTTATGAAGTTAGAGAAAAGGCTCTTAAAATGGGAGCGAATATCATTAAATATGCATTTCAACATTAAACGGCTTGGCATTACAAAAAACCCATTATAATACTAAATTTAAGTCCAAATCATTCCGTATTACCTTAATTGCTGATAGACTGAGCCTTGCTTCTAATGTCGGAGGATTATTTAGAATAGCAGATGCATTTGGCGTAGAACAACTTATATTTTGTGGTGAAGCCACGCCCTTAGACAAGCGCTATAAAAAAACTTCGCGCTCTACAGAGAATTATGTCAAATTTGATACCGCTAAGAATCTTTTAGCACTTATCGAGAATTTAAAAGCACAGCAATATCGTATTACTGCTTTAGAAATTACCAACAATAGCCAAGCTTTACACAATTTCAGTTTAACTAGTGAACAACCTATTGCTTTAATTGTAGGTAATGAAAATTTTGGTATACAAGAATCCGTTTTAAAACAATGCGACACAGCAATTCATATAAATATGTTTGGTCAAAATTCTAGCATGAACGTGGTACAAGCTGCGTCTATTGCCTTATATGAATTAACCAAACAACTGCAGACTTTAGTTTGAAAAACTCAGATTATTTAATCATATTTGAGCACTAGATTATTGAAAGTGACTTCAAAACAAATCAGTACAGGTATTTTAAGAGCTGTTGCCATAATGGTAGCGGTGATATTATTGTTGCTGTTTCTTGTTAAAATTCAATCTGTAATTGTTTATATCACCTTAGCTGCTGTTATTTCTTTGATTGGTAGACCTTTAGTGCTTTTTCTCAATACGAAACTTAAATTTAACAATACACTTTCGGTCATTGTCACCATGGTCCTTTTTATTGCTTTGTTTATAGGTATTGTAAGTTTGTTTATTCCGTTAATAGTTGAGCAAGGTCAAAATCTTTCATTGTTGAATATCGAAGCACTAGAACGAAATATTGAATATTTATATGCAGAAATCGTGCGCTATTTTGATATTAACAATGCGGACTTTCAAAATTCTTTGAAAGATTCTCGATTTTTATCCGATATCGACTTTTCTTTTATTCCCAAGTTACTTAACAACGTTGCCAGTGGCCTTGGTAGTTTTAGTATAGGTTTATTTTCTGTATTATTTATTACGTTTTTCTTTCTTAAGGACAGCAAGCTTTTAGAAGAAGGGATCCTACTGTTTATACCTAAAACTAAAGAACTACAAGCAAAAGAATCTTTTGTAAAAATTAAAAACTTACTATCCCGCTATTTCGTTGGCCTCATCTTACAACTCAGTATTTTGTTCGTTATTTATACAGCAGTGCTTTTGGCCTTGGATATTAATAATGCTGTAGTCATTGCATTTCTGTGCGCTATACTAAATATCGTCCCTTACATTGGCCCTATTGTGAGTAGTGTTATTATGTTGTTGTTAACGATGTCAAGCAACTTAGGCGCCAGCTTTAGTGAAGTGATTTTACCGAAGGCCATATACGTTATGCTAGGATTTATTTTTGCGCAGTTGGTAGATAATTTCTTTAGTCAACCATTTATATTTTCAAAAAGCGTAAAATCACATCCCCTAGAAATATTTTTGGTAATCATCATTGCCGGACTTTTATTTGGAATCATTGGCATGGTGGTAGCCGTACCAGGATATACGGCTATAAAAGTGATATTAAAGATCTTTATGTCAGAATATAACTTCGTACAAAAATTAACTAAAGACTTATAGTTATAGTTTGAATAATGATATCTTAAATAATGACATTCAGCACTTTATATCAGTAAGCTTAAAGACCAATACAGCAGATTTAATTTTAAAAGGAACACCATTTAGTACTGTAGATGATAAATTAATATTAGAACAGATTGAAGCTAAAAAACGTTGTTATAAAAAGCTACCAACGTGGTTTTCTACACCACAAATTTACTACCCTAACAAGCTCAATATTGAGCAATCCTCTTCTGAGGCAACAGCAAAATACAAGGCAAGTTTGGTTGATGGAAAACGTCTAATTGATCTTACAGGCGGCTTCGGCGTGGATACGTTTTATTTTTCTCAAGAAGTGGCAAGCACCACCTATTGTGAGTTAAACGCAAACCTTGCTAAAATAGCCCAACATAACTTTGCCGTTTTAGGGGCACCAAATATTGAAGTGGTAAATGCGAGCGGTATGGACTACTTGAAAGATCGAAATGAATCTTTCGATTGGATTTATATAGACCCATCACGCAGAGATGCGACCAAAAATAAAGTCTTCTTATTATCAGACTGTTCCCCAAATATCAAAACCTTTCAAGGATTATTTCTTAAATACGCTAAACATGTGATGATAAAAACATCACCCCTTTTAGATATTAAAGCAACACTATCCATACTTAAAAATGTCAAGGAGCTACATGTGGTGGCCTTACAAAATGAAACCAAGGAACTCCTTTGGATTTTAGAAAGAGATTATATAGGAACGGTTGAAGTAAAAACTATAAATCTTTTAAAAGAAAAGCATCAATACTTTAATTTTATATTTAGTGAAGAAGCTAATGCCAATGCAGCCTTCAGTGCACCGCTCACCTATCTTTACGAACCTAATTCAGCAATCTTAAAAGCTGGCGCATTTAAAAGTTTAAGTTCACAATTAAGACTCGCCAAGCTTAACAAACACTCACATTTATATACCTCTAAAACAGTGTTAAGTTTTCCGGGGAGACGTTTTAAAATTGCAGAGGTCATACCATTTAATAAAAAAGCACTTGCTAAAACCGGTATAAAAAAGGCCAATGTTACTACAAGAAATTTTCCGTTATCCGTTGGGGATATACGCAAGAAAATGAAAATTAAAGACGGTGGCGATAATTATCTATTTTTTACTACAGATTGTCATCATCAAAAAATAATTTTGCTGTGTCACAAACTTTAATTTTGCTTTTATTATAGGCTCCAACCGAATGTGGTTTGAAATACATAATCGGTTTCACTACCATCTTGTGCAGGTTGGTTATCGTAATTTAAACTAATCCCAAGTTGAATAAAGAAATCTAGAGGCAAATCGTATTGGACATCGAAATTTAAATCTGTTCTGAAACGCTTAGATTCTGTGATACTCGGATATACGACAGCACGTGCTAATAGATTAAGATCACCTATATCGTACAAATTAGCCTCGGTACCTAAATAGGCCTCGGCACTATTATTGTATATTAGGTTATTGTCTACATTAAAACTTTCATTATTAAAACTTACACCAGTTTGAAAAGCCCAATACATGGTGTTGGTTTGTATCATATACCGTCCAATACCTAATTTACTTAAGGTTCTTAAATTGATATTTTGCTCAGTATTTGATAGCCAATTTATTTCAGCGGCTGCAAACCATTTTTTCTTAAAAAAATAATTGAATAAGGCCTTTGCATCTAACCGCCTAGTAGTATTGGCTTCATTTTGTTCTGAAAAAATCTGATTGTAATTAACCGAGGACAACCACTTTCTTGTAGCATAAGTTAAATGACTACGTATGCTAAATTGTGACAAATTATTAGCTTTGGTATAATTATAACCCAAACTTAAAGAGGCATTTAAGCGTTCCCAAAAACTTTGATCTAGTTCTTTTAAATAAACAATGTTTTCAATAGAACCTGCATTTACCGAAGTAGTATCAGTGTAAATCATCACTTTTGTACTGTTCCCCTTTAAACTACCAAAATAACGATCGCCAGATTTCAAGGTGATAAGAAATTGGCTTTGCGTTGCTAAGCGTTTTATTTTATCCCAAACAATTTTAAAGTCAGCATCACTGTAATCGGTTTCCATTACCGCCACATTACGATTCATACTCTTTAGCTCACCTATTAAAATTTCATTATTTGCCAAATACAAGGAATCTATTTGAGCCAGACCAAAATGACTTATTATTAACATGAAACCAATGGCAAGATTGCGAAATTCTTTCCTTTTTTCAATCATAATATGATAATCTTAATCATTCCATCCACCACCAAGTGCTCGGTACAAATTAACATAAGCGTCTAATAATAATCGGCGTGTTTCGGCGTAATTTAATTCAGATTCAAAAGCTTGTCTTTGTGACTCAAGAAATTCTAAGTAGCTTGTAACGCCCTTATCATAGCGTTGTCCTGATAAAAATTGGGCATTTAAAGCGGCTTCCAAACGATCTTGTCTCGCTTGCAGCTCTTCTTTAAGAGTAGAAATAGCTACCAGAGCATCTTCCACCGATCTAAACGCATCTAAAACGGTACGTTCATAAACCAAGAATGCTTGTCGTGTTTTACTTTCTTCAATACTCACTTGACGACGCAAACGTCCAAAATTAAATATTGGCCCTAGAATAGATCCGCCAACATTCCAAGCCAAAGGGCCGTCTGTAAGTGTGGACAAATCATTAGAAGCTGCCCCTACAAGACCTGTTAAACTTATATTTGGTAAAAGGTTTCCTTTAGCGGCTCCTGTTAAAGCATTCTGAGCAATCAGATTTTGCTCTGCTGCTAAAATATCAGGACGTCTCAAAAGTAAATCGCTTGGTAAGCCTGCGGGTATGTTAATATTGTTGTTTATTTCCAATAACTGAGTTTCGGTAATGATTCGGCTGGGATTGGCGCCAGTGAGTACACTAATCTGATGTTCGGTCTGGGCAATTAATCTTTTCCAAAGCGGAACCGCTTCTGCGGCAACAGCACGTTTTATTTGAGCTTGATTAACATCTATTTCTGCAACAATTCCTTTTTCAAAACGTTGGTTTATAATATTGAGGATACTATCCCTAAGGGCTAGATTTCGTTGAGATATTTCTAAACGCTTCTTATAATCTAACAGTAAGAAATAATTGGACGCAACGGACGTGATTAAACTTAGTTTTGTAGCTCTATAGGCTTCTTCACTTTGAAGTAATCGTGCTCTTGCGGCCTCGTTAAGACGTCTAAATTTTCCCCAAAAATCAATTTCCCAATTTGCAAAAGCTGTAGCCGAAAAGGTGTTTTGAACATCAGGAAATAAAAACCCTTGAAAATTTCCTCGTGAAGCTCTTCCCTCTACGCCTATATTAGGCAACATAGCAGAGCGCTGGACAATGATACCATCTTGAGCCTGCAATATCGTTTCTGAGGCGATATTTAAGTCTTGATTGTATTTTAAGGATTTTTGAATTAAGGTATCGAGTACAGGGTCATTAAAAAAACTGAAGAAATCTAGATCAGAAAGGTTATCTTTTGATAAATCTTTTGTATTAAGGTCTATATCATCTGGAAGGCTATCTTCTTGGGTAAAATAAAAGCGGTCGGGAACACTCAAGTCAGCACCTTGATAATTTTTTCCAACCTTACAGCTCACCATGAGCATAACAACCACAAGGGCTAATACTATTCTACTGTACATCGTTATTTTTTTTAACGGTATTGGTTCTCTTCTTTTCGTAGCCTGCCCATTTCCCTATAAGAACAAACAACATTGGATACAGTAACACCCCTAAAGCAGTGGCAACCGTCATTCCGCCTAATAAAGCTACACCCATAACTTTTCGAGCTTCAGCCCCGGCACCACTAGCCAAAATAAGAGGTAAAACACCGAGGACAAAAGCAAAGGAAGTCATAATAATTGGCCTAAACCGCAATTTAGCAGCAGCTACCGCAGCATCAAACAAACTTAAACCTTCATCAAATTTTAGTTTAGCAAATTCTACAATAAGTATGGCGTTTTTTGCAGCCATAGCAATAAGCATAACCAAAGAAATTTGAGCAAAAATATTCGTTAAATAACTCTCACTAAATAAACGTGCCACGTAAATAGCACCAAATGCTCCCATAAGCGCAAAAGGGGTTCCTAAGAGGATAGCCATAGGCATGCTCCAGCTTTCGTACTGCGCTGCTAAAATGAGAAATACAAAAAGTAATGAAAAAGCAAATATTACAGAGAGTTGGCCTGATGATTTTTTTTCTTGATAGCTCATACCATTCCAACTATAGGTCATATCTGATGGTAATATTTCGTTGGCCACTTCTTCGAGCGCATCTAAAGCTTCAGCCGAACTGTATCCAGAGGCTGGTGCACCGGTAACTTCGGCCGCACGATAAAGATTAAATCGCACGGTATAATCCGGCCCTGCATCTGGGACTACTTCGACAAAAGTAGACAGCGGAACAGAAACGCCTTCTCTATTCTGTACAAAAAACAATTCCAAGCCTTTTTCATTTTGACGGTATTCTGGTTCAGCCTGGACATAAGCCTTATACAGCCGGCCGTATTTGGTAAAATCATTCACGTAAGTTCCGCCTAAAAATGCGGCGAAAGTATTGTAGACATCACTCAAAGCCACATTAGCTTGCAAAATCTTATCGCGATTGAGCACCATTCGACGCTGCGGTACGCTGGCTTGGAATGTTGTAAAGGCAGAAGCTATTTCTGGTCTTTGTTGTGCCGCAGCTATAAATTTATAAGTCTCTTGAGCTAAATATTGTGGGGTCTGTCCACTTTTATCTTGAATCATTATACTAAATCCCGATCCATTTCCTAACCCTGGAATGGCCGGCGGCCCAAAAGCAAAGGCTTGGGCTTCTAAAATATTTACATAGAGCCTTGAATTGGTTTTTTCTATGACTTCGTTGGCCGTTAAACTGCGTTTATCCCAATTTTTTAATTTTACAAATAAAAAGGCATTATTCGGAATCATTGCGCCAGAAAGCAAACTAAAGCCAGAAATGGCGGTGGTGTATTCTACACTTTCATCTTCTAGCAATAAGGCTTCTACCTTTTTCACCACAGCATCTGTACGTTGCAAGGAAGCGGCATTTGGCAACTGAATGTTTACAAAAAAGTATCCTTGATCTTCTTCTGGTAAGAATCCACCAGGAACTAATTTTCCAAAAATGCCTGCTATAAGCACGGTAATGAGTAAATAAATAATACCTCGAGTTAATTTTCTTGCCACCCCTGCAGTAGCCTTACCATATTGCTCTGTGCCTTTATCAAATAAAGCATTAAACTTCTTAAAAAATCGGCCTAAAAATCCTTTAGATTCTGAGGGCTTTTTCATTAACAATGAACATAAAGCTGGACTAAGACTTAAGGCATTAATGGATGAAAATACCACAGACACAGCTATTGTAATGGCAAATTGCTGATATAACTTTCCCGTTATACCTGCCATTGCAGCAACAGGAATAAACACAGCAATCATTACCAATGTCGTGGCAATAATAGGTCCTGTGACCTCACGCATGGCCGCCGATGTCGCTGCTTTAGGTAACATGCCCTTTTCGATATTAACCTGTACCGCCTCCACCACAACAATAGCATCATCTACCACAATACCAATAGCTAGTACTAAGCCTAATAAAGACATGGAATTCACTGTAAAGTCTAATATGGGGAAGAACATAAAGGCTGCAATCAGCGATACCGGAATGGCTAATGTGGGAATAAGGGTGGCTCTAAAATCCTGAATAAAAATATAAACCACCAGTATAACTAATACTAAAGCAATGATTAGGGTTTCAATAATTTCGTCAATTCCTGCAACAATAGGTTCTGTAGCGTCTAACGAAACTTCATAAGCTAAATCATCAGGAAAAGATTGCGCCATCTCATCCATGGCGTTTGTAATATCTTTTGCCAGAGCTACAGCATTAGTTCCTGGTGATTGATAAATTGCAATAGCGGCGGCATCTTTTCCGTTAGTTCTAGACAGTGAGTTATAGTTTTCGGCACCCAACCTTATATCTGCGATATCTTTAAGCTTAAGTTGGCTGCCATCCGCCTGGGTTCTTATGACGATATCTTCAAACTCTTTTTCATTAACCAACTGTTCAGGTAATCTTACGGTGTAGGTGAACTCAGTACCTGGCGGTGCAGGTTCAGCACCAAATTTTCCGCCCGGTGCTACTACATTTTGCTGCCTTATAGCATTGACAATTTCGGGCACTGTAATGCCTAATTTAGCTAACCTGTCTGGTTTTATCCAGATTCGCATAGAATAGTCACTTGCCCCAAAGACTTGTACACGCCCTACTCCTTTTATTCTTGCTAATTGGTCTTGTATATTAATGAGAGAATAATTCCCTAAAAAGTCACTGTCATAGGTGCCGTTTGGTGAAGAAATGGATAAGAGCATGAGAATACTCGACATCGATTTTTGGGTCTTTACACCTAATCGTTTAACTTCCTCTGGTAATTTTGGAGTTGCTGTGGCGACACGGGTTTGCGAAAACACCGTATTCATGTCAGGGTCAGTACCTAAATCGAAGGTAATTTGCAGCGTCATACTACCATCATTAGCATTGGTAGATTTCATGTAAAGCATATTTTCAACACCATTAATTTGTTGTTCTAATGGTGCCGCTACCGAATTTTCAACAGTTGTAGAACTGGCGCCTGGAAAAACGGTGCTTACCTGAACATTAGGTGGTGTAATATCGGGGTACTGCTCAACGGCTAATCCCAGTATAGATACACCGCCAATTATGACCATAAATATGGCAATGACAATGGCTACAATAGGGCGTCTTACAAAAAATATATCTTGCTGAGGGTCTTTCATGATTAATCAGCTTTGGCCTGTGATTTAAATTCAACAACTTCTGCTGTTACTTTTTCTCCTTTTTTTGCACGTTGTAACCCTTCGAATATTACCTTATCATTAGCAGACAACCCTTCTTTAACAATGAAATAATCATGGTAAGGCTCACCTAAGGTTACCCTTACTTTTTCGGCAATACCTTCACTATTAACCCTCATGACATTAAAAACACCCTGAATCTCGCTCACGCTACGTTGTGGCACCAACAGTGCATCTGGTATGGTTTTAACCGCTGCTCTAACTCTTGCAAATTGGCCTGGGCGAACAAGCTTATTTGGATTTGGAAAAATAGATTGAATTAAAAGTGTTCCGGTAACAGCATCTATTTCTCTATTGACGAATTTCACTTTTCCTTTATAAGGAAAAACACTCCCATCAGAAAGAATGAGTTGTAATTCATTATCTAGATCTGATGTTCCTGAGGTTTGTTTTGTCCAAGCTAAATAATCATTTTCAGTAATAAAAAATTCCACGCGCAGAGAATCAATCGTAGATACAGTATTTAAAATAACTGGATTTGGTGAACGACCAACAAATTCTCCCACTTGAGCTTGGGTTTTACCAATGACTCCACTAACAGGTGCTTCAATACTTGAATACCCCAAATTAATTTTTGCTAATCGCAGCTGTGCTCGTGCCGCTTCGACCATTTGTTCAGTACCTTTTTTTTCGGCAATAGCCGCATCTAAATCGCGTTGACTCACCGCGTTTATTTTGGCTAAAGGCTCGATGCGTTGGTAATCGCTTAGGGCACGATCTCGATTAATTTCACTTCGTGCCAATTCACTTTGCGCTGTAGTTACAGCTTCTTTTAAAGGGTTAGGATCTACTACGTAAAGTAAAGTTCCTTTATCTACGTAATTGCCTTCGCGAAAAAACATTCCTTCCAGATAACCTTCTACACGAGTTCTGATAGGAATATCTTTATAACCGTACACTTGGCCTACAAAATCTTTATAAACGGTTACTTTTTTAGTTTGAAGTTCTACAACCTGAACTTGAGGTGCAGGAGGCGCTGACTGTTTTTGATCGTCTTGGCATCCAAAAAAAAGCGTAAACGTCAAAATGAGGATAAAAAGTCTGGGCATAAAAGACATATTTTCCTCAAAAATAAACTCTTCCGTGAGGAAAACAAATACTTGTTAAAAAATACTTAAAATAAAATTAAATTTTAAAAATTGAAGTTTCAGTAAAACCAAAACATTTGGCGTCTTTGGGCATTGTCCTCGTATTAAGCCCTGTAAACAAACTAAAGGCTGGTAAAATTAATTGATGGCTTGTGAGTTGATAGCAGGGCAATTTTAACTTTTGCTTTCCCCTACCTTTAATGATTACACCAGGGTGTGTATGGCCTGAAACCGTAAATAATTTCGAAGGCTTTTCTACGGGCTCATGAATGAGATTAAACGGGCCCAATTGCAAACTAGGTTCTACCTTAATATTTAAATTCTCGGTTAGATGTGGTGATTGCCTATCGTGATTACCTTTTATTAAAATCATTTTCAAGTCTTTAAACTGTGATAGCCACATTTTAAAGGTTTTCATATTACTGTTGGTTTCTGCATGAAATAAATCGCCAACAACGTAAACGGTTTTTACCTTAAAGTATTCAATTAAAAACTTTAAACGCTCTAAATCTTTCTGAAGAATATGATCTGGCACAGGAATACCATGTCGGCGAAAATGTGCTGTTTTACCAATATGAACATCGGATAATATAAGCGCCCTTAGACGATCGTAATAAACGGCTCGTTGATTCGTTAGGTTAAGTTCCTCTTCTTTTACAATTATATGTTCGGTTATAATGTTCAAATTAATCGATTTTAAAACTTTGCGCCTTAATACGTTGTATACGTTTATCTAAGCTTTCATTACTCATGGTGCCGCGAAGACTATCTACTTTTAAGGGAAAACTTAAAGGCGTAAAGGATTTGGCCGACTTAACTACAATTTTACTTTTTGAAATCCTTTGAAAAGCCTGCTGCAATCTTGCTTCTTCTAATTGCTGATTAAACACTTCGGTATAGGCTTGTCTCAGCAGTAAATTATCTGGCTCATAATCTTCTAATACTCTAAATATGAGTCCCGATGAGGACTGAAGACTCTTATTATTTTTGCGGGTTCCCGGCTGTGACTGCACCACTAAACCAGCTATCACCGCAATATCTCGAAACTTACGAGAAGCCATCTCTGAGGCGTTAATACTGGCAATAACGTCATCCATAAGATGTGTTTCGCTCAATAAGGTTTTAATATTGCTTTCGTCAACAGGAATGGTCTGGTCACTAAGCAATTCAAAGCCATAATCGTTCATCGCAATAGTGAATGTCATCGGTTTAATTTTACTAATACGATAAGCCATTAGTGCGGAAAACACTTCATGAACTAAGCGACCTTCAAACGGATACATAAATAAATGATGACCGTCTCTCGTCTCAATTAATTCTACTAAAAACTCATCGGCCTTAGGTATATGAGAATGTGCTTCTTGCCGACTTACCAGAGGATTTAAAAATCGTAGCTCTTTTTCCAGCCGGCCGGGTTCCAGTGCATGCGATAGTTGTAATCTTAAATAATGGCTTAAGTTAGATGTAAGTGGTAAGCGCCCTCCCAACCAGCTTGGCGAAACTGCTTTTTTTGCTTTACTTCGTTTTACAAGAACAGTCATATCCTTTATTTGTACTAACTCTAAAACACGACCGGCGAGGATAAAACTATCGCCAGGTTTTAATTTAGAAATAAAAAATTCCTCTATCATACCAATATACCCGCCAGAGAAAAATTTTACCATCATATGAGCTTCACTAACAATAGCTCCTATATTCATGCGATGTAGCATACTAATGCGACGGCTTTTCACCCTGTAAATGTCTCCCTCATCTAAAATGACCTTATGAAATTCCTCATAGGAATGCAAGGTCTTTCCGCCTTTGGTAATAAAGTGTAGACACCATTGCCAGTCGTCTGAAGTTATATATTGAAAGGCGTGAACCTGTCTTATACGATGAAATAAAGCATCAGCTTTAAATCCTTCACCTACAGCTAATGTTACCATAAATTGCACTAAAACGTCAAAGGTGAGCACCATGGGGTCTCTGGATTCCATCTGCTTGTCTTTCACGGCTTTTTTTAAAGCAGAAACTTCTACTAATTCTAGAGAGTGTGTAGGCACAAAATAAATTTTAGAGCGTTCGAACGGGGAATGCCCACTCCGACCAGCTCGCTGCATAAATCGGGCTATTCCTTTTACCGAGCCTATCTGAATCACACAATCTACAGGTTTAAAATCAACACCCAAATCTAGAGAAGATGTACAAACTACAGCTTTTAAATAACCAGAAGCAATATTATCCTCAATCCAGTTGCGGAGTTTTTTATCAATAGAGCCATGATGAATAGCGAGAAGCCCAGCCAAATCGGGTTGAGCATTTAATAAAACCTGATACCACAACTCGGCTTGGCCTCTGGTATTAGTAAAAATAAGTGTGGTTGTATTAGCGGCAATAATTGGGAGTATTTTATCGGCCATTTTTGCACCTAGATGGCCAGCCCAAGGCAAGACTTCAATTTCATCTGGCAAAACAGAAATGATATCTAATTTCTTTTTTTGCTTGGCTGTGATCTGGGTGATTTTTAAATCTGAATAGGGCAATAATACGTCTTTGGCCTCTTGTAAATTTCCAATGGTTGCTGTAATTCCCCAAATTTGAAGTCTAGGAGAGTAATGTCTCAGTTGAGAAATGGCAAGTTCTGTAAGCACACCTCTCTTATTTCCTAACAGTTCATGCCACTCATCTATAGCGACGCATTTTAATGCTTTAAACCACCTCGAGTTCTTTTTTTGCGAAAATAGCAAGTGCATAGTTTCTGGCGTGGTTAATAAAACATCGGGCATTAATCGTTCTTGCCGGCGTCTTTTCGCTGTTGGTGTATCACCATTTCTTACTTGTACTGACCAGTCGAGGCCAATTTCATCAATAGCTTCTGTCATGGCTTTGGCCAAATCTTTAGCCAAGGATCGTAAAGGGCTAATCCACAATAATTTTAAGCCTTTTTTATACTTTTCGGGGTGATTTAGGTAATCTATTACGACGGCCAAAAACACAGAGAACGTTTTACCAAAACCTGTGGGTGCGACCACCATACCAGAGTAACCATTACCATGACGCTGCCAGGTTTGCATTTGAAACTGAAAAGGAGCTTGGCCTTTTTCGGCCATCCAAGTATTGACGATGCGTAAGCCTTCGCTTTCTTTAAATGAACTCAAGTTGCTATAATTAATTGTTTTACCGATTCAATTGTATCGATCTCATCTACGGGCTTATCTTTTCGCCACCTAGAAATACGGGGAAAGCGTAAAGCCACACCAGATTTATGTCGGTTACTAAGTGCAATACCTTCAAAGGCAATTTCGAAAACCAATTCTGGTTTCACGGTTCTTACTGGACCAAATTTTTCAATAGCATTTTTATTGACCCATCGTGATATTTCGGTAATCTCTTTATCTGTAAGTCCAGAATAAGCTTTAGCGACCGTTACCAAGCCGTCATCTTTTTTTACAGCAAAGGTGTAATCAGTGTATTTTGAACTACGTCTACCACTACCCTTTTGAGCGTAAATCATCACCGCATCTATCGTTAATGGATCTACCTTCCATTTCCACCAATCTCCTTTTTTGCGACCTGTATGGTAAGGTGATTTTTTCTGTTTCAACATTAAACCTTCACTATTAATAGCTCTGCTATTTTCTCTTATAGCATGTAGTTCTTTCCATTCCTTAAAATTAATAATATAAGATAGTTGAAGTGTTTCAGGTAAACTAATACTTTTAAATATTGTCTCTAGCTGTTTACGCCGTTTTTTAAAAGGAAGTTCCCTTATATCGTTATCATTGTACTCTAAAATATCGTAAGCTTTGAAACCAACTGGAACCTCTTCTAATAATTTTTTAGTGACGTTTTTACGATTTAATCGCTTTTGTAAGTCATTAAAAAGTAACACGTCATTGTCTTTCATGGCTAATATTTCTCCATCAATGACAAAATCATCTTGAAAATTAGCTATAGCCTCTACCAATTCTGGAAATTGCTTAGTCACCAGTTCTTCGCCCCGAGACCAGATATATATTTCGTTATTGCGTTTGACTATCTGGCCACGAATACCATCCCATTTCTGTTCTACCAACCATTCGTCTGGTTCACCTAATTCTTGCAATTCTTTTTCTAAAGTATAAGCTAAACAAAATGGGTAAGGTTTAGAATTGTCATAATTGATGTGCTTTCCGTGAATTAATTCTTCAAAAGAAATACTATCGACGTCCCAATTTCCAATAATGCTATGCATAAGCTGATTGGCATCAATATTAGTCATTTTAGCTAAAGCATTAACTAATGTTTTTTTAGATACACCAATTCTAAAACTGCCACCAATAAGTTTATTAAAAATAAGGCGCTCTTGTTGATTGAGACCAGACCATGCTTCTAGCACAAAGGCTTTTTTTTCATCATCAGATTTAGATTTAAGGGCTTTTAACTCAGTCATCCATTCATTCAAACTTAAATCTAACTGATGCGAAGGTTTTGGCAATAGTAGGGCGAGCGTTTCACCCAAGTCTCCCACGGTACTGTAGCTTTCTAAAAATAACCATTCGGGTAAACGGGTTAGCTCCATGCACCAAGTTTTCATTAATGATGTTTTTACGGGTCTTTTAGGTCGTTTACCAGTGAACAGTGCAATGAGCCAAAGTTTATCTTTTTCGGGAGCTTTACTAAAGTATTGTACTAAAGCATCAATCTTAGCATTGGTTTTATTAGTGATTTCTATAGTGCTTATGAGTTCTGAAAATAGTTTCATTGGGCTTCTGTATTTTCAGTTTCATTTGCGGCATTAGCCAAAGCTTCGTCTCCATACTCGGTTTTAAGTTCTTCGGCTGAGATTCCTATCTCATTTAAATACTTTGAAAAAATTGCTTGAGAACCATGAGTTACATACACATGTTCTGCCTCGGTAGCTTTAACAGCTGAAATAAGACCACCCCAATCGGCATGATCACTTACCACAAAACCAGCATCTACAGCTTGCCAACGACGATTGCCACGAATTTGCATCCAGCCAGAACAGAGAGCCGTAGCAGCATTAGGTACGCGTTTAAGCATTCGTGACCCTAACAAAGCAGGTGGTGCAATAATAATTTTATTTTGTAGCGTCTTTTTATCTAAGTCTGCAGACCACAATTTGGTTTCAGGTAGCGTAATTCCAGATCCCCTTATAGCATTATTTAAATTATGAATAGCACGATGTACATAGATATCCTCACAGCCATCTAATAAAGACATCAGCCGCTGGGCTTTACCTAAAGAATATCCTAAAAAGACCGAAGTTCTATTATTTTCTCGGTTGCGTTGCACCCATGATTGTAACTCGGTTTGCAATTCTTTTTCTGTCTTCCAATGGTAGATCGGTAAACCAAAGGTGCTTTCGGTTATAAAAGTATGGCATTTAATAGATTCAAATGGTTTTGATATGAAATCTGGTTGAGTTTTATAGTCACCAGAGAACACAACTACGTAACCCTTGTATTCCAATCGAATTTGGGCCGAACCTATAACGTGACCAGCAGGGTGAAACGAAACCTGTACCCCATTTATAGATAAGGTATGGTCATAGGGAATACTTTCAATAGTAATATCTGCTCCTAAACGGTGTTGAAGAATCGCTTTAGAATCATTGGTACAGAGATAGCGCTTCATTCCCCAGCGCGCATGATCTGCATGTCCGTGCGAAATAATGGCATAATCTACAGGATACCATGGGTCCAGATAGAATTTGCCTTTAGGACAATAAATACCTTTTTTGGTGAATTTAATGAGTTTCATTTTTCTCTTTTGAGCAATTACAATCTATACTTTTATCGCAGAAATTGTTTAAATGTTATGTTAAAAACTAGTGTGATTTTTCCTAATGAAAACCGTATTGAAAAATAACAACCTTATAAGACCATAATTCTATAAGATGAGGAATATTTACAGCAATAAAGGACGAAGAGCCATCTTTATTAAATTTGATAGGACAAACTAAGGTGTCCTTATTGTATATATGGCTTGTATGGTGCGCCATTTCTTTTAAGTGAATATTACCCTTTGAGATGAGTGAATAAAATACTTTGAGATCTACGATGGCATATTTTAAAAACGACGTACAAGTTTCAAGGTTAGATTTGGTTCCATTAACAATACCATATACCAAATAGTGTGCTTTAATTTTAAAAAACTCAGAAAATTTTCGGCTGTCGTGAATATTTTGGTCTCTTCGGTAGCGCAGTGTAAAATCGGTATAAGATTTATACTTTTCGTCTCTAAACCGTTCTTGGACAGTAATTAAATCGTTATCCTTCAGAAAAATATAATCAATACCATCTGTTTGGTCGATATGAACACCATAATTATCTTTAAATTGAACCTCTTGCCAGCTTAAATATTTATAAATTTCTTTTTTGGCAATGTTTTGGTGCACATAATCTGAAAAGTTACGATCGCTTTTATAACTCGCCATTTTAATGTAAAATGTTGTAGTGAAGATAGCTAATATTTTAATTTTGAGAAAGCCACATTTAAATTTAAAATGGTCATAAAAAAATACATCTAAACATTTGCGTTCTTAAAATTGAAAAGTTACATTTGCATCCGCTTTTAAAAGAACGATCTTTACATAAAAAAGGAGAGGTGCCAGAGTGGTAATGGAGCAGATTGCTAATCTGTCAACGCGTAAGTGTTGCCCGGGTTCGAATCCCGGTCTCTCCGCAAAAGAAGATACCAATTTCGGGGTGTAGCGTAGCCCGGTTATCGCGCCGCGTTTGGGACGCGGAGGTCGCAGGTTCGAATCCTGCCACCCCGACATTTTTAGTTCATCAATAAGCAGGTCTTATTGAATGGTCGCGTAGCTCAGCTGGATAGAGCATCTGCCTTCTAAGCAGACGGTCATAGGTTCGAATCCTATCGCGATCACAGACTTTAAACCCACTGTAATAGTGGGTTTTTCTGTTTAT